>ERZ1066115.39-NODE-39-length-48731-cov-13.830122_pt1 | contig 48731 bp, 42 predicted proteins | sample MGYA00382762_ERZ1066115 | MGnify/ENA primary metagenome ERZ1066115 (study PRJEB33369, sample SAMEA5778345) | biofilm metagenome | biome: Industrial cooling water; feature: Water cooling tower basin; material: Biofilm | place: United Arab Emirates | collected... | reverse complement strand
GGGCCGCCCGGGGGCCGTGGCCCGCCTCGGCCGGCGCGAGTGCCGCCCGGGGGCCGTGGCCGCCCTCGGCCGCCTCGAGGGCCGCCCGGGGGCCGTGGCCGCCCTCGGTCGCCGCGACCGCCAAGGCGGCGATATGCATGCCGCCGGTCGCCCGATACAGCTCGGCCGATCGGAACATGGCCGCCGACCAAGCCTTGAGCGTGCCCAGCGGCACGGCGAAGCCCGGCGGCAGCGGCTCTATATCGGCCGCCTCGTCCAGGATCGAGGCCGAGCCGCAGCCGGAGGCTATCACGGCGCCCAGGCCGTAGCGGTCGGGCTCGATCGCGCCGGGCGCCGTGACGGTCATGACGCGCCGATCGGCGCAAGCGCCGACCGAGAGCACGCGCGCGCGGTCGGTCAGCATGCCGCGGCAGAAGAGGTGGCCGACCGCCAGGTCGTCCAGGTTGCGCGGCGTGCACATGAGCACGGCGACGCGCCGACCGTCGGCCGTGAGCTCTACGGGCAGCTCCTCGGCCAGCGGCAAGCCGCGTCCGGCGGCGTCGCTCACGGGTTGTCCTTCTCGCCCACCGAGGCCCACTCGGCCAGGCTTTCGGCGTGCGCCGGGCTTAAGTGCGCGTCCGAATAGACGTACTCGTCCCCGTTGGAGGCCGCGCAACGCCGGATATCGGCGTACTCCGGCCGTTCGGCTATTTCGGCCAAGGCCCGGGCCAGCTCGTCGGCCGACAACGAGAACGGCGGCTCCAGTAAGGAGCCGAGGGACGCGGGGCGCGGATAGATCCGCGACTCGTCGCGGGCCGTCTCGGCGACCAGCCGCGGGGGATCCTTCTCGGCCACGCGGAACAGGTGCTTAGCGTAGGCCGCCGTCATCGAAAGCTCGCTAAAGTAATACGGCCCGTCCTTGCCGCGCATCATCTTGATGTCGTCGGGCGCGTCGGCCGAAAGGGCCGCCTCTATGGACGCGGCCGTCGTCGGGGCGCCTGCGTCCTTCGTCGGCGCGGCGCGGGGATCGGCGGCCGCCCGGGCCGCGGCGGAGGCCTGGGCCTCCGCGACGAGGGCGGGCAGATCGCCGAGGGCGCAGAGGCGCCCGTCCGCCGACGCCGCCCGTATGGCGCCGCAGGAGAGCTCGAGCGTCGATTGATTATCGGTCATGGCGATTCCAGGATAGCGGAAAAGCGCGTCGCTGGCGAGGGGGCGATGACGCCCCCCCGCCTACCCCGCCTATCCGGCGGGGCCCGCGTCGCTTAGGCGGGCAAGAGGCCCTTGGCGCCGAGCTCCGCGGCGACCTCGCCGAGCCCGAGGGACTCTAAGGTCGCCTTGGTCGGCGCGCCCGTCTTCTCGTCCCAGCCATAGGCCTTGTAGACCATGCTGCGTCCGAGCTCCAGGTCCTCCTGCTCCATCTGGATGGTGCCGGGGGTGAACTGCGGCTTGCCGGCGTCCTGCTTGGTAACCCAGGCGACCGTCTGGTCGTGGGCGTTCCGCATGTCGACGGTGCCCATGGAGCGCACCGTGAGGGCGCGGAAGAGCGTAAAGACGCGCTCGGAGTCGCGGTCGAGCTCCGCCTCGGTCTTCTGGATGCCGGTGACGAGGGAGTAGAACTTAGCCTCGAGCCCGGTGTCGCCCCGGTAATTGCGCTCCTTGAGCGGGCTGACCGACATGGGCCACATCCAGTTACAGAGGGTGAGCGAATCGTGCAGGCGGCTGCGGTTCAGCGACCACTTCACGAAACGCGCCTTATACTCGTTCATGCGGGTATAGTTGTTAGGCACGTCCAAGGCGTCGGGGGAGCCGAAGATCTCGCCGGCGATCTCGCGCTGGATCTCGACGGGCAGCTTGGAGCCGATGAAGTTCATGTGGCTGTGGTTCTGCGCGTCGCGATTCATGAAGCAGGAGATCAGGGCGCCGACCTGGGCGCCGGCCTCGTTGGAGTGGTGTACGGGGAAGCCCAGCGGCGACCAGAGCTTGACGTCCTTGGAATCCCAATACTCCTTACCCAGCCCCCAGCGCTCGGCCAGCCAATAGGCGCCGTCGGCGATGTGCCAGATCTCGCCCTTCTTATTGGCCACCCGATCATAGAAGTCGATCAGGAAGGTGGCGTCGCCGGCCTGTAGCTTGTCCCAAGGGATCGACGCGTACTCCTCGGCGGGCAGGACGCGCTTGAAGGTTCCCGATTCGTAGAGGAATTTAACGTCGCGGCCGATCTGGCCGTAGTTACACCACATGCCGTAGTCATCGGCCAGCTTGGCGCCCAAGGCCGTGCCGATCACCGCGGCGTCGGCGGCGTCGTAGCCGTCGAAGGCCTTGATGCCCTTGTACATGATGCCGCGCGGGCTGAAGTAGCCCATGCAGGTATTGGACACGTAGGTATCCATGCCGTACTTGGCCAGCTCGTCGACCTTCAGCTGGGAGTGGCAGCGGATCGGGCAATGGGCGCAGCCGCCCATGCGGACGGTCCGCTTCTCCGCCGCGGCCCCGAGGTCGAAGACGGCCTTGAAGGTGCGCTTGCCCACCGACTGCATGTCGCGCGGGTCGCACTCGCCGGTCTCGACCGGGGGGTTCGCCGCGCCCCAGAACAGGCCGGGCTTGGCGTTCCAGCGGGACGTGGGGTTATGGAATTCGGCCCAGGGAAGCGGGCTCGAGGGCACCACCATCTGGTTGTTGGCGCCGATCAGGCTCATCATGTACTTGTCGGCGTCCATGAGGGCCTGCCTGTCGGCGGCGACCTTCACCGAGCCGGTGCCGCGCACCGCGATGGCCTTGAGGTTCTTGGCGCCCATGACGCCGCCGTGGCCGCCGGCCGAATGGCTGGAGCCGGTGCGGATGACCGCCAGGTTCAACTGGTTCTCGCCGGCCTGGCCGATGGCCGCGACCTGGGCTTCCTTGCCCATCTGGCTGCCGATCATGGCCATGGTGTCGAAGATGCCCTTGCCCCAGATCCAGCGGGCGTCCTCGAGGCGGACCTTGCCGTCCTCGATGCGCAGCCACACGGGCTTGGGGCTCTTGCCTTCCAGGACGATGAGGTCCCAACCGGCGTATTTAAGCTCGACGGCGAAGTAACCGCCCATGTGGGAGCTCGATACGGCATGATAGGGGTTCGAGGGCAATAGGCTCGTGATGTTCGTCCGGCCGGAGCAGGGCACGCCGCTGCCGCAGAGCGGCCCGGTGCCGAAGACTATCTTGTTCTCGGGGGCGAAGGGATGGGTGCCCGCGGGCACCTCGTCCCACATGATCTTCATGGCCATGCCTTCGCCGCCGATGAAGTCCAGGTACTTGGCGGTATCGTCGGTGCTGATCTCGCCCGTGCTCAGGTTGACCCTGAGGAATTTACCGGTATATCCGTAGGTTGCGCTCATAGTTATGGTTCCTCCGTCGCTTAGGCGGTCGCGCCGCTCACGGCGCTGGCGCCGCTGTTAGCATCCGAGCCGAAGAGCAGGGCCTCGGCCTCCTCCCAGGGGTAGAACGCGATGGCCCCCGTCGGGCAGTTCTTGGTGCAATTGGGGTCGCCGTCGCAGAGCAGGCACTTGGTGGACTTCCTGGTCTCGGGGTCGACCGTAGCTATGCCCCAGGGGCAGGCGTCCGCGCAGGCGCCGCAGCCGACGCAGCGCCTGGCGTCCACGACGCGGGCGCCGGTCTTCTTGTCGGCCGTGATGGCGCCGACGGGGCAGGCGTCGCCGCAGGCGGGGTGCGAGCACTGGCGGCAGGTCTCGCCGACCAGGCGGAAGTTGCCCAACTGGCCGTCGGCGACGGCGTAGGCGGCGGTCACGCCTTCGGGGCCGTAATTCAGGTTCCGTGAAACCTTGATACGTGATACGTAGGCGCTCGCCTTGCCGTCGTTGCGGATGGTGCAGGCGGTCTCGCAGCGGCGGCAGCCGACGCAGAGATTGGGGTCGTGGACGATGGCCCCGGTCGAGGTGCGCCAGGCCTTCACCTTGCGCCCGTCGCGGGTCTCCACGCTCACGCAGCCTAAGGCGGCGGCGGCGAAGGCGCCGGCTAAGCCGGCGCCGGTGATCTTTAGAAAGTCTCGCCGAGATTGGGTCTTGGCTTCGTTCTCAGGTCGAGCGGCATCGTTGGTCGTGCCCATCTTCGAACCTCCTCGCGGGTATAAGCCCGCCGGTATCGAGTAAAGGGGCACTCCTTTCCAATGCCGGCGCCGCGCTACGATGAGGGGGCGAAGGCGGGAGGCCGGGCGGTTTCCCGCGCGACCCTCGGCCCCGCGCGGCGGCGGGGCCCGGACGTCGGACCGTAGCCGGGCGCCGACGGCGCCCGGCGGTAGGATCCGCCCGTTCGGAGGTGCTAAGGCTGGTTTACCATGCTTTGGTAATTCAGTCAAGTTTTATCTATACTTTTTTGATATTTTTGATAATTGGTATCAATTTATCTGATTAAACCGATTAACTATCCAGGGCTCGCCCGTAGCGCTCCCACTGCGCCGCCAGAAGCTTGGTATGCTTCTCAAGCTCGCCCGCCAGGCGCTTGGACTCGCTAAAGCGCCGTGCCTCGATCGCGTCGGCTATGGACTTCTCGAGCTCCTCCTTGCGCCGCTCCATCGCCGACAGCTCTTCTTCGAGCGCGATGGCCGCGCGGTTCTTGCCGCCGCCCCCGCCGCCCGCACCGGCGACGCCGCCGCGCGAACGAGCCCGATCCTCCAGCCGAGCGCCTTTCCCGTCGACCCCCCTGAGCGCTCCCGCGCCGCGGCCGACGTCGCGCCAGTACTCGGCGAAGCTTCCCTCGTACTCGACGAAGCGCCCATCGTCGATAAAAACTACGCGATCGGCCAGTTTCTCTAAGAAATAGCGGTCATGCGAAATCACCAAGACCGTGCCATCGAAATCGAGGAGGGCGTCCTCGACGGCCTCGCGCGTCGGGATATCCAGGTGATTGGTCGGCTCGTCTAGGACGAGGAAGTTGGCCTTCATCGCCGAGGCGCGGGCCAACTGCAGGCGATTGAGCTCGCCGCCCGAGAGCCGGGAGCAGCGTTTATCCAGGTCGCCGTAGGTGAAAAGAAAGGTCGAAAGGTGTCCGTAGACCTCCTGACGCGTCGGCAGCCAGGTCAGGAAGAGCTCCTCCACCGTTTTCTCCGGGTCGAAGACGCTCTGGTCCTGGGCGCAGTAGCCTAAGCGCATGCTCGGCCCGACGCGCAACCCCGGACGTTCCCAGGAACCGAGCTCGATCAGGTCGCGGACGAAGCTGGTCTTTCCCGAGCCGTTGGGGCCGACTAAGGCGACGCGCTCGCCGTTTAAGACCGTAAAGCCGGCGTCGCGCAGGAGGACGCGCTCGCCGAAGGCCTTCTCATAGCCCCGGACCTCCAAGGCCAGCGTCGCCTTGCTCGCCTCGCCCAGGAAGTTGACCGCCGCGTCGCGGTAGCCCAGGTCGGGGCGCTCGGTCGCCAGCTCCTTCTCGCGCTCCAGTTGGCTGCGCCGCGCCCGCAGGCGCTTACCCCAGGCAGGGTCGGGCCGGCCCCGGGCGATCTGCTCGAATTTCTTCACGAGCGCCTCGAGCCGCTCGAGCTTGCGGCGGTCGGCCTGCCAGCGCTGGCCCTGCCCCGCCGCGTCGCGTAGCCGGCGCAGGCGATACGCGGAGTAGTTGCCGGCGTAGCGCGCGATAGCGCGCCCTTCGAGCTCGAGTATGGCGGTACAGACCCGGTCGAGGAGGCGCCGATCGTGCGAGACCATGAGCACGGCGCAGGGAAGGCCGGACAGGTAATCCTCGAGCCAGGCCAGGCCGGCCAAGTCCAGATGGTTTCCCGGCTCGTCCAGGATTAAAAGCGAGGGGCGGCCTTGCATCGCCCGCGCCAAGGCCAAGGCGTTGAGCTCGCCGCCGGAGAGGGCCGCGAGCTCGGTATCCGCTTGGCCGCCTAGGCCCATGCGCTCCAGGAGCCGCCGCGCGGCGTCCTCGGCCAGGTCGCCGCCCGAACCGTCGTAGCGCTCCCGGAGCTCGCCGTAGGCCCGCGCGGCGGCGGCGGCGACCGAGGGGTCGGCGTCGCCCATGGCCTCGGCCAGGCGCTCGAGCTCGGCGCGCTCGGCGTAGGCGTCGCGGCACACGAAATCGAGCGCGCGCTCGCCGGGCAGGGCCTCCGGGGGCTTTTGGCTGACGTAGGCCACGCGCGCGTGCGGCTCCAGGCGGACCGCGCCGCGGTAGTCGTCATCCAAGCCGGCCAGGATGCGGAGGAGCGTCGTCTTGCCGCTGCCGTTCCGCCCGACTAGCCCCAGCTTCTCCCCCGGCTCGACGCCGAAACCGGCGCCGCTAAATAGCGCCTCGCCCCCGAAATCCTTTTCAAGATTAATAGCCTCTAGTATCGCCATGATCGTTCCTTCCGACCCCGGCGCGCGTACGCCGCCTCCGCCCCGTCGCCGACGCAACCCGCCGCATCGCCGAGGCGTCCGCGCGGCCTCCCGGGTCCGTCCGGCGCCTTGGAAATCCCCGGCGTCGAACCCGAAAAAAAAGCCGCGCGGTCCAGGCAGGCCGCGCGGCTCAAGGATTCGATGGCAATTATCTCAATTATCTCCATCGTATCGAGCGAGCGGACCTATCCCGTAGGCTAGCGCGCCGCTCGCTGAGCGGACGGCGAGGACGGTTCGGATATCGAAGCTCGCTCGTGAAGATTTCATCGGTGGATACCCTAGCATAGGGACGAGTTCGGCGCAAGGAGAAAATTCCGTTTTACGCAAGCCGGCACCGGCACGAAGGCCGCGCCGACGGCCGCGGCGAAGGGAGCGCCGCGCGCGGCCGTCGGGGACCTCGTCCGCCCTGAGAGCGCTAGAGCCCTAGAAGGACGCTCACCTCGTCCTCGCTCCGCGCGTTCAGGATATCCTCCCGCCGCGTCTCGTCGCCCAAGGCCCGGCCGATGCCGGCCAGGAACTGCATCTGCGACTCGGGCTTGGTCTTGGGACCGAGGGTCAGGACGACGATCTTCGTCGGCTGCCCGTCTAAGGACTTGAAGTCCAGGCCCCCCCGCTTTATGCCGATGGCCGCCGCCAGGTGCTCCACGGCGTCGGTCTTGGCGTGAGGCAGGGCTATGCCGTGCTGCATGCCGGTGCTCATGGAACGCTCGCGTTCAAAGACCGCCTCCTCGGCGGCCGCGCGGTCGCCTACGGCCCCGGCGCGCTCGAGCGAGTCCATGAGCTCCCGGATTACCTCGTCCTTGGTCTCGCCCTTCAGCTCGAGCACGATGCACGAGCGGTCGATGACGCGGGCCTCGGAGGCCGGCAGCGCAGCCGGCTCCGGGGCGAAATCCTTGCTGATGGAGGCCGGGTCGAAGGCGTCCTTGAGCTTACCGAAGCCCAGGTTGAGCGCGGCGACCGCCTCGAAGACCGCCGTCAGGACGACGGGCATGGTACCGTGCGGGGCCTGGACCGCGAGCTTGGACCCTTCCAGCCGCATGGAGAAGATGATATCGTCCTTCCTCACCTGCGCGATGCCTTCTTCGATATCGATGGTGCGGACGTAGAAGCCCTCCGACTGCAGTTGGTGGCTCATGGTATCCGTAACGAGCACGGCTACGTCCTCCGAGGGGAAGGGGAACTCGTAGCCCAGGGATACGCCGGTCCCGTCGAGCTTCTTGGTGCCCGGCGCGGGCGAGCGCAGGGTTAGGTTGAGCAGGACCGGCGCGGCCACGGTCGTGAGCAAGGTCATCATGATGGCCATGCCGAAGGCTTGGGCGCTCAATATACCGCTCGACATACCGATGCCCGCGATGATCAGGGCCACCTCGCCGCGCGGCACCATGCCGACGCCGATGCGGGCCGCCCCGCGAAGGTTAAAGCCGACGAAGAGCGCGGGGAGGCCGCAGCCGATGACCTTAGAGGCTACCGCGAGGACGGTGAACGCCAGGCCGCCCAAGACGACGAGCGGGCTTAAGAACTGGCGCACGTCCACGAGCATGCCCATCACGGCGAAGAAAACCGGCACGAAGAAGTCGTAGAGCACGTGGATCTTATCGATGATGATATGGCTGATGTCGGTCTTCGACAGCGAGAGGCCCACGACGTAGGCGCCGATGATCATGGCCAGGCCTTCTTTCTCGAAGAAACCGGCCAGGATCAGGGCGAGCCCGAGCGACAGGACCGTAAACGCGCTCGCGTACTTGAAGCGCTTCAGGAACCCGGCGATGCGCTTGGAGAAGGCCAAGCCGAGCGCCGTAACGCCCAGCCAGAGGCCGAAGGCCCGCAGGGCTATCAAGCCCACCGTGCCCCAGGCCAGGCCGGCGCCGCCCGCGGCCGAACCTAAGGCCGCGATGCCCATCACGACCGCCAAGAACACGATGCCCAGCACGTCGTCGAAGACGGCGGCCGCCAGGATGGTCACGCCCTCGGGGCTATCCATCTTCTTGCGATCGGAGAGGATACGCGCCGTGATGCCGACGCTCGTAGCGGTGGACATGATGCCGAGGAAGAGGTTCGACGGCGCCATGAAACCGCCGCCGAAGAGCGCCATACCCAAGAAATCGCCCGCCGCGAAGGCCGCTATAACGCCGCCTATGCCGACGACCCCGCCGGCCACCGAATACTTCAGGAAGAGGCTCAGGTCCGTTTCCAGACCCGATTCGAAGAGGAGTATGATCGAAGCTATGGTAGCGATGCCGTACAGCTCCGGGCTGATCGGGAGATCGGCGCCGATCGCGCCGGCGGCGAATAGCCCCTGCGGGAACCCGGGAATGGCCAGGCCGCCCAAGGCATACGGACCGATGACTACGCCGGAAAGCAGCTCGCCGAGCACCGAGGGTAGCTTAAGCCGTTGCGCCGCTATGCCGCCGAGCTTGACGACGAAGAGCACGACCCCGATCTGAATAACCAGGGCCGCCTGCATTTCGGTCACCCCGCCGGATGAGGCGGCGACCGGCAGAGTAAGAATGCCTAGGAATACGAGGATAAGGACAAGGCGAGATTTCATACATGCCTCCGCTGCAACGAGCGCCAAATGTCATCATACGACATCATAACGCACTGTACGCGACACAGTATGATCCTCAGGGCGATATGCGTCAAGCAGCGCGACACCGTTTATGGAAAGCGTATACCCTCAAGATCCGCAGCATGCGCGGCAATGAGCCATGCCCGATGCTGGCGCGGTTTAAAATCCTCCGGAATAGAGGCGGCGCTCACGTCCTTGACCGCCAGCGGGGCGATAAGGTCCGGTTCCATAACGAGCTCGCGGGCGTTCGTCGAGAAAAGGATGAGGCCCCCGGGCGCCAGCGCCCCCGCGCAGCTCCGCACCAAACCCGCCCAGTGCCGCGGCAGATCTAAGTAGCCCTCCATCTTCTTAGAGTTGGAGAAGGTCGGCGGATCCAAGATGATCAAGTCGTAGCGCGCGCCGCGGGCCGCCTCCTCCCCCGCGAAGGCCGCGGCGTCGGCGCGCGCGCCGCGGTACGCCGCCAAGGGCAGGCCGTTCGCCTCGATGTTGCGCCGGGCCCAGTCCAGGTAGGTGTTCGAGAGGTCCACGCCGGTCACGGCGGCCGCGCCCCCGGCCAGGGCGTAGACCGAGAAGCTGCCCGTATAGCAGAACAGGTTCAGCACCCGCTTGCCGGCGGCGACGCGGCGCACGAAGGCCCTGGCCGGCCGGTGGTCCATGAAGAGCCCGGTATCCAGGTAGTCGCGCAGGTTCACCAAGAAGTACAGCCCCTGCTCGCGGATGCGTACGAGCTCGCCGGCCCGCTCGATGCGCTCATACTGCTCGTCGACGCCCAGGCGCTTCCTGGCCTTTACGACCACGGCCTCGGGCGCTATCTCAAGGGCCTCGGCCGCCGCCTCGGCCATGAGGGACAGCCATTCCCGCTCCTCGGCCTCGGGCTTCTCGTAGGGGCGCTCATAGAGGTAGAGCACCGCCCGCTCGCCGTAGCGATCCAGCGCGAGCGGCAGCTCGGGGATATCGCGGTCGTAGACGCGATACGAGTCGCAATCGGCGCGCCGGGCCCACTTGCGCAGGTGGCGGTCGCGCTTGACGAGGCGGTTAAAGAAGTAGGCGCGTTGCTCGAGATCCTTGTCCGAAGGCACGCTAGGCCAAGCGCTCTCGGCGGATGCGGCACTTGATGGACAGCATGGCGTAGCCGGAGGAGAGGTCTTCGTTCTGCACGACGACGTCCTCGGGGAGCTTGAGCTTAACGTTGGTGAAGTTCCAGATGGCGGTGATGCCCTTGGACACGAGCAGGTCGGCCACGTCCTGGGCCACCGAAGGGGGGACGGTCAGGATGGCCGTCTCGACCTTGAGCTCGGCCAGGCGGGTCGCCAGGTCCTTGGTCGGGTACACGGGCACGCCGTAGACGGCCTTGCCGGCCTTGTCGGCGGCGTCGTCGAAGGCCGCCACGATGTAGAGCCCGTGATGCTTAAAGCCGGGGAAGCCCGACAGGGCCGAGCCCAGGTTGCCGGCGCCGACCACGACGGCCTCGACGCGGGTGTTCCAGTTCAAGTAGCCCTCGATGGCCTCTACCAGCGGCTTGACCGGATAGCCGCGCTTGGGCTTGCCGGCTATGCCGGTGATCGACAGATCCTTGCGGACCTGAATAGGCTCGAGCCCGAGCTCGGAGGCGATATAGGTGCCCGACAGATACTCGTCGCCCTGTTCAAAGGCTTGCTTCGCGATTAAAAGGTACGAAGGCAGGCGCCGGACGGAGGGAGCATAAGAAACCTTAAGCTTGTTCATAGTTAGTTCCTCATATAGAGGGGCCGACGAACCTGCATAGGGGCCCCGAAATCGTATCGCCGTATAGGATAAATGCAATAGAGTCCGGGAGTCAACAAAATGCTATCGATAATTTCATGCTCGCTCGGGCGGGTCGAGGGCCTAGGCCGGGGTACGGGAAGGCGGCGTAGCGTCAGGGCATAGAAAAGCCCCGTGGAAAAAGGAGGTAAACCACGGGGCGGGCGCGGAGCCTGGGCCCCGCGCGTATGAATATACAAACTATACCGGTTTTATGCAAGTCTCCGGTATAGGCCTAGCGCGAATGGGGCTTCAAGAATATAAATAAATACCGTATAATAATAGCGGAACGATCATATACCAAAGGAGATCCAAAAAATGAGAGTAACGACCAAGGGCCGCTACGCGCTCCGGGCTTCGCTCGCGTTGGCGAAGCTAGCTGAAGGTCAAAAAGCCGTATCGATCAAGACCATCTCGGAGGCCGAGGGGATATCGAGCGAATTCCTCGAGCAGATTTTCTTTAAGCTCCGTAAGGGGGGCATCATATCCTCGGTGCGCGGCCCCGGCGGCGGTTTTTATTTCTCCCGCCCGCTCGAGTCGATCAGCCTCAAGGAGATCATCGAGGCCTCGGGCGAGGGCCTGGGCATCGCGCCCTGCGTCTGCGGCAAGGGCGAAGGCTGCGACCGCGAGGCGGACTGCCTCGCCGGCGAGATCTGGCACGACCTGGGTCGGCATATGGACGCCTTCCTCGAAGGCCGCACCCTAGCCTCGATACTCGCCGAGGGCAAGAAGCGCTAAGGCCCTCCGCCTTTCCCAGCCCTTTAAGAACGCGCCCGGCGGAACGCCCGGGCGCGTTCCTTTATTCGGCGTCGGCGTAGGCCTCCAGGGTCCGTCGCTCGTCCGCGCCGAGTATCCCCAGGCTCTCGCACAGGGCGAAGAGCTCGCGCACATGGAAGAAGGCCTTGAGCTTCACGCCGCGAGCCTCCATGTCCTTACGGCCTTGCTTGCCGCGCTCTATGAGCACGACGAGCTCGTCAACCTTCAGCCCCGCCGAGCGCAGGATATCGATGGCTTCTTCCTTAGATTTCCCGGTGGTGATCAGGTCGTCCAGGAGCAAGGCGCGCTCGCCCTCTTTAAAGCCGCCCTCGATGGTATTGCCGGTTCCGTGGTCCTTGGCCGGCATGCGCGGCCAGATCATGGGCTTCCTCATCTTCATAGCCGCGGCGGTCGCCAAGGGCAGGGCCGCCGCGGGTATGCCCGCCAGGCGGTCGAAGCCCGAATCGGCGGCCAAGCGGGCGTAGGCCTCGGCCACGTCGTCCATGAGCGCCGGGTCGGAGATGAGCTTACGAAGGTCGACGTAGAAGGGCGAGACCTTGCCGCTCTTCAGGGTAAAGAGGCCGGTCTTAAAGCAGCCGGTGTCGATGAGGCCGCGCATGATGCGCCGCTTTAGGGCGGCGTCGCTTCCGGCCCCGGGTAAGGCGGCGGGTGCGGCCGATACGGCGGGTGCGGCCGATCCGACGGCCGCCGCTCGGCCCTCGTATGCCCGTCGCATTCGGTCCGCGAGCGCGGCGGCGGCGGCTCCTGGGTCGGAAGCGCCGGCTACCGAGCGCGCCGCGACCGGCAGAAGGCCCAGGCCGTCGGCGCGGGAGCCGGCCGCCCAGGCCTCCGCCAGGTCGCCGCCCTGAGCGCCTATGCCCGGCGCGAGGAGCCAGGCTGCGGGCGCCGCCCGGCGGACGCGGGCCAGGCCCGCGGGGTCGTTGGCGGCGGCGACCAGCCCTACCCTATCGGACCAGGAGACGGCCCGGCGGGCCACGATCTCGTAGAGCGCCTCGTCGCCGATCATCAAATCCTGGAAGGCGCCGGCGCCGGGATTGCTCGTGCGCGCCAGCAGGAAGACGGCCTTATCGGCATAGGCCAAGAAGGGATCGACGGCGTCCCGGCCCATATAGGGGCTTAAAGTTACCGCGTCGGCCTTGAGCTCCTCGAAGCAGGCCTTGGCGTAGGCTTCGGCCGTCGGGCCGATATCGCAGCGCTTGGCGTCCAGGAGCACGGGGCGGCCTTCGGGGATGTCCTTGATAAGTTTAGCGAGCCATGAGAGCCCCTCGGCGCCGTAGGCCTCGAAGAAGGCGGCGTTGGGCTTAAAGCAGGCCGCCGACGCCGCGGTGGCCTCGGCCAGGCGCATGGCCTTGTCGTAGAGCCTCGAGGCGGGCTCGCCGGGCTCCAGGCGCGGGTCGAGCCCCACGCAGAGCAGGGTCCGCCGCTCACGCCAGGCGCGCTCCAGGGCGTCGAAAAACAGCATACTCGCCTCCGTGCCGAAAGGGACTTCGGCCCGGAGCCGCTCCGGCTCGGCGCGGAGCGCCCGCGGGCCGCTTGAGCCTAGCATGCCGCGGCCCCGCTGGTCAAAGCGTCTATTCATGATCATTTTATACATGTTTACAAATCGGAGGCGACTCCCGGCTGGAATCTTCGCTATATTGGTATATAATCGTTGGTTGTCGATGCGGAAGCCGCCGAGCGTCGGCCTTGCGCACAATTAAGGAGGAACTCGTTTATGAAACGAATCGGAGCGCTCGTGCTCATCGCCATTCTGGCCTTCTCGTCCGCGTGGGCGGAGGACGGCGGCTTTGATTTCCAAGCCGGCATAGTCCTGGGAACCGACGTGATCGTAGTCCCCGGGACCGATCCGGTCGTCACCAAAACCTGGAACCGCCTCGGCTTCGAGCCGGACCTGAGCTTCGGCCCCTTCGGCCTCGGCCTGGACCTGAGCCTGCGCTTCCAGCTGTCGAGCCTCTCGGGCGACGCTATCGAGATCTACCAGGGCGACTGGGTGCCCGACTACGAGGGTTCGGGCAAGAGCTTCCTGGATCTGTACCTGCCTAAGATCATGTACCTGCGCTACGGCCTTCGCGGCGATCCGCTCTACGCCAAGTTCGGTTCCATAGAGGACTTTACCCTCGGCAACGGCTTCATCGTCGGGAACTACGCCAATACCCGCTTCCTGCCCGGCCAGCGCCTCTTCGGCATGCAGTTCAACCTGGACGGCCAGCTCTTCGGCTTCCCCTACCTGGGCATCGAGCTCCTGGCCGGCAACGTGGCCCAGTTCGACGTCGTCGGCGGCCGCCTCTACGCGCGCCCGCTCGTCGATACGGGCCTGCCCCTCCTTGAAGACCTGCAGGTCGGCGCGACGGCGGCCGTCGATACCAAGCCGGAGCTCTACATCCCCGAAGCCGATCAGGCCGGCCTCGATACGGTAGCGATCTACGGCGCGGACCTCTTCCTCCCCATCGTCAAGAGCCAAGCCTTCCCCCTGGCCGCCTTCAGCGAGCTGGCCTTCCAGCCCAAGGGCCGCACCGGCTTCATGATCGGCGCCGGCGGTAGGCTCATAGGCCTGATCACCTACGGCGCCCAAATTCGCGCCATGAGCGCCGGCTTCATACCCAACTACTTCGACGCCAACTACGACCTCTTCCGCTCCCTCAAGGCGAACGTCATGCAGCTCGAGCCGAGCGGCGACGGCAGCGTAGGCTGGCTGGCCAAGGCCGGCGCCAGCCTCTTCGACGACGTCATCTTCTTCGACGTGGGCGTCGACGGCCCCTTCAAGGCCATTCCCTCGACCCCGAGCGCCAACCCGGCCGAGTACCCCCACCTCCGCGCCGCCGCCGGCGTGGCCGAAGGGCTCTTAGGCGGCTTCTTCTTCGATTTCGCCTACGACAAGTACTTCCTAGGCAAGGACGGCTCGTTCTTCGAGGAGCTCATCGACCCCACGGACGCCGTCATCACCGCGGCGGTCAACTTCCGCTCCGGCGCGGCGGTCTTTACCCTGCTGTATAACCTGAACTTCAACCCGGCGACGGGCGATTTCGACGTGACCTCGAGCCTACAGAGCTCGATAAAATTCTGACGGCTCTAGGAGGATGCTCATGAAACGACGATTAGGCTTAGCGCTCCTCGCGCTGCTCCTGGCTACGGGCCTCGCGTTCGCGCAGACGCAGACCCTGGTCTTGGAGTACGTGCAAGGCAACGACCTCACGGTAACCGACGCCCGCGGGGCGGTCTTCACCTACGCCTCGGGCGGCATCTTGGAGGGCGACCTCCTGGCGCCCGGCGCCAGCCTCAGGACCGGCCCGAGCACCACGGCCGAGCTCCGGCTCAAGCCCAACGGCACGCTCATCAAGATAGCCAAGGGCACGACCTTCCGCGTGGAAGGCCTGGCTACCCCGCAGAGCAACCAGAACGGCTTTACCCTGGTAGCCGGCAAGGTGCGCGCCGTGGCGGCCAAGGGCTCCAACTACGACATCTACACGGCCAGCACCGTGGCGGGCGTCCGCGGCACCGACTTCTCCATGAGCTACGAGGAGGGCCGCCGAGCCCGCCTGGTCGTGGCCAAGGGCGCGGTCGCCTTCGGCCGCCGCGGCGCCGCCGGCGAGATGCTCGACTCCTTCCTGGTCGGCGCCGGCCAGTTCGCCGACTTCTTCGGCACCTTCTCCCCCGAGGCGTTCACCCAGGAGCTCTTCGCCGAGGAGTACGGCGACCTGGACATCGACCCCGCCAAGCTGCCGCCCGAGGAGCAGCTAGCCGCGGCCCAAGAGCCGACCGACGACGACGCCGAAGGCGAGATCGAGGGCGATACCGAGGGCGAAGGCGACGAGGGCGAAGGCGGCGCCGACGTCGGCGACCAAAGCCTGGCCGAGAGCGAGGCCGAAGGCGTCGAGGGCGACGACGAGGCGGCCGAACCCGCCGCACCGGGCCCCGAAAGCGCCATCGCCGCCTGGCTTCGCGAAGCCCTAGGCATGGAGATCGGCTCCATCACCATCAATAACCAGACCTACGCCAAGGCCGTCATCCAGCCGGTCATCAACCTGGGCAAGCTGAAGGCCGCCCTGTACCTCCCCATCATCTACCAGAAGAACCTGTTCGATCCCAGCGACTGGTACCGGCCCAACGGCAACGACGAATGGTCCTTCGGTACCGACATAGGCTGGCAGGATAAGCCGCTGGACGCCCTGGCCGACGCCGCGACGGACCTTTTCTTAAAGTTCCGTTACATCGAATACGGCCGCCCCCTGGACGACCCCTTCTTCTTTAAGGTCGGCAACCTGAACAGCTTCACCGTGGGCCACGGCCTGGTGATGCGGAACTACGCCAACGACGCCGAGTTCCCCGCCGTCAGGCGCCTGGGCTTCAACCTCGGCGTGGACATGGGCGGCTGGGGCTTCGAGGCCCTGGCCAACGACCTCCTGGAGCCCGAGATCTTCGGCGGCCGACTCTACGTCCGCCCCGTCCCTGACTTTAAGCTGGCCTTCGGCCTATCCGCCGTGGCCGACATCGCCCCGGCCTCCATCTTCGGCGCCGACGCCGAGAACTACGGCGACCCGATCTTCATAGCCGGCGGCCTCGACCTGGACCTGCCCATCGTCACCAGCCAGCTCCTAGGCATACGGCTCTTCGCCGACGCCGCGGCCATGATGCCCTACCTCCGCACCGACGCGACCGGCTATTCCGGCGTCGAAGCCGGTTGGCAGCTGGACGCGGTCTACGCCGACGGCAAGCCCCAGAACTGGGGCGCGGCGGCGGGCCTCATGGGCAACGTGCTCTTCATCGATTGGCGGCTCGAGTACCGTTACTTCACCGGCGCCTTCCGCCCCGCCTTCTTCGACTCCGGCTACGAGCGGGCCCGCGCCCAGCGCGTGACCGACTGGGCCGGCTACCTGAGCGGCGGCGTCGACCAGAATCCCAGCGTCATGGGCGTCTACGGCGAGGGCGGCGCTTCGCTCTTCCGCGACAAGATCAGCCTAAAGCTGGGCTACTTCTGGCCCTGGTCGGCCGACGTCAGCATCTCCGAGCAGATCGCCCAGGCCAACGACTACTTTAAGGCCGAGCTGCGCGTAGAGAAGGGCATCGTCCCGATCGTCGACCTCTCCGGCGCGGTGATCTACGAGCGCAAGAGCTTCGTCCCGTCCATCGCCGACGGCACCCTCAGGCTCTTCGACGAGAATACCGTGTTCTCCGGCGAGCTCGTGATGCCGGTGCCCGGCGCGCCGAACCTGGACCTGGCCTTCGTGTTCAGCACGGTCATGGCCCGCGACCCGCAGTCGGGCGAGATCTTGCTCGACGGCGACAAGCCTAAGATCGTACCCGCCATTACCCTGGAAACGCGGCTTCATTTCTAAATCGCGTTCCTCCTTGCCTAAGCCGCCCCGCAGCCGCGGGGCGGCTTTCTTTTCAGCCTTCGGCCGGTGTATCTTCGTCTCTATGGAAGAAGCTCGAATCCGGGTGCTACCGCCCGAGACGGCCAAGCGCATCGCCGCCGGCGAGGTCATCGACCGCCCGGCCGCCGCCCTGCGCGAGCTTTTAGACAACGCCATCGACTCGGGCGCGCGCTCCGTATCCGCGGAGCTGGAAGGCGGCGGCGCCGAGCTCGTCCGCGTGCGCGACGACGGCTCCGGCATGGGCCGCGCCGACCTGGAGCTCTGCGCCCTACCCCACGCCACCTCGAAGATAGCCGAAGCCGACGACCTCCTGCGCCTGTCCACCCTGGGCTTCCGCGGCGAGGCCCTGGCCTCCATGGCGGCGGTGGGCGAGCTTTGCATCACGAGCGCGACGCGCGACGACGCGGCCTGGCGCCTGCGCTGCGGCCCCGGGAAGCCCCCCCAAGTCGAGCCGTGGCGCGGCTCGCGCGGTACCACCGTCGAGCTCCGCGCCTTGTTCGACGGCTTCCCGGCGCGCAAGCAATTCTTAAAGCGGGCCTCGGCCGAGGCCGCCGCCTGCAGGCAGGTTTTCGTGGAGAAGGCGATGGCCTATCCCGAGCTGAGCTTCAGGCTCTCCTCGGGCGAGCGGACGCTCCTGGCCTTGCCGGCCGCGGGCAGGATAGAGCGCTGCATGGCGGCGACCGGCGCCGAGCTCCCCAAGGAATTCTTCCGCGAGCTCGTCGCTAGCGGCCGGGGCTTTAGCGCCCGCATCGTGGCCGGCTCGGCCGATTGCCACCGCAGCGACAAGAAGCACCTACAGGTCTACGTGAACGGCCGGCGCGTCCAAGAGTACGCCCTGGCCCAGGCGCTCGAGTACGCCTACCGCGAGGCGCTCCCCGGCGGCGCCTATCCCTATGCCTACGCCTTCATCGAGGTCGACCCGGCCCTGGCCGACTTCAATATCCACCCGGCCAAGCGCGAGGTGCGCCTGAGGAACCTCGACGATATACGCCGCGGGCTCATCGACGCGGCGCGCGGCATGCTGTCGGCCCGCGCCCGCGCCGCCTCGGCGGGCCTGTCCCTCGGGCGGGCCTCGGCCGCCCCTCGGGCGCAGGCCTCGCTCGGCTTCGAACGCGCGGCGCTCCGCGAAGAACGCGGCTCCTGGGAGGCGATAGCCGACCTGGCGCGCGAGGCCCGCGGACGCGGCCGGACCGCGCTCCCGGGCTACGGCGACGCGGACGCGGAGCTCGCATACGCCGGCGGCGCGCGCGCCGAAGCTTCCCCCGCCGCGGGGCCGATGGGAGGCGCGGAAGGGCCGATGGAGCTCGCCGAAGGCCCGGCCGAGCGAGGGGAGATCGACTTCGGAGGCTATGTCGGCCGGTTCAGGTATCTAGGCCAGGCCTTGGGCGTCTTCCTCGTCGCCGAGCTGGAAGGCGAGCTGCTCCTACTCGACCAGCACGCGGCCCATGAGCGCATGCTCTATGACGAGCTCATGGCCGGCGAGGCCGTAGCCCAGGAGCTCCTGGTACCGCTCGTCTACGAACCCGAGTCGGACGCCGAGGACGAGTACCTGCAGGCCGTGGCGCCATCGCTGGAGGCCCTGGGCTTCAGGTTGAGGCGCGAGGGCGGCGCCTGGCTGCTGGAAGCGGCGCCGGCCTTCCTCCCGAGCTCCAAGACGGGCGCCGTCTTCGAGCTCCTGCGCGGCAAGCCCGAGCCCGGGGCCGTGGTCAAGGAGGCGGCGGCTAGGGCCGCCTGCCGCGCCGCGGTGATGGACGGCGACGCCTTGGACGACGCGGCGGCCCGGGGCCTCATCGCCCGGGCGCTGGCCCTCCCCGACCCGCACTGCCCGCACGGCCGCCCGATCTGGATACGCCTGAGCAAGGCCGAGCTGTATAAAGCCGTCAGGCGCACGGTATAGGGCGCGTCGGCCCGGCCGGCCGCGGGACCGCGCTCCAGAGGGGGCGCTTCGCGGCGCGTCTGCCCGGCCGGCCGCGGGACCGCCGGATTACAGACCCGCTAAAATCACCTCGGCCTCGGGGCGCTTGCTATAGTCGGGCTTCTTGGACAGAAGCTCGTTGATGGTCTTCTTGGCCGCCGCCGCGTCGCCCATGGATACGTAGAGCTTCCCGAGCTCGAACTGCGCGTCCCAGAGCGTAGGCTCCAATTTGATCAGCTCCAGGTACGAGTCGCGCGCCTTCGCCGCGTCGCCGGCCTGTACGTAGGCGCGCGCGAGGTTGAAGCGCGTCGTGGCGTCGCGCGGCGAGAGGTTCAAGGCCAGCTCGTAGTGGAATACGCTCTTATCGAAGAGTCCCTTGGCCCCGTAGGCGTTGCCTAGGTTGTTGTTCGCCTCGAGGGACTTGGGGTTGATCTTGTAGGCTTCGTCCAGCACGGCTAAGGCCCGGTCGATGAAGCCCGATTCCAGGTAAATCTTGCCTAAGTTGACGCGCGGATCCTCGGCCTTCTTATCGAGCTCGGCGGCCTTGGCGTACGCGCCGATGGCGGCGTCCACGTCGCCTACGCGCTCGGCCGAGAGGCCCAGCTGATAATGATAGAGGGCGTTGGCGGGCGCCAGCTCCACGGCGCGGCGGGCCAAGGCCAGGGCCTCGGGGGCCTTGCCCAAGTCGTACTTCACCTTCGCCAGGTTATAGGTAGTGGTCGCGTCGCTGGCTAGGGCCAGGGCGCGCTCGAAGGAGCGCTCGGCGTCGGCGAGGCGATCTTGGGCTACCTGCACCTCGCCTAAGCGACGTAGCGAGGTCAGGTTATTCGCGTCGAAGGACAGCGCGCTGTTGAAGGCAGCGGCCGCCCCGGCTAGATCGTTCCGGCCCTGCAGGATGATGCCGGTCTGCACATGGGCCAGGACGTAATCGGGCTTTAGCTCGGTCGCGCGCTTAAAGGCGTTTAAGGCCGACGCGCTATTGTTCAAGGCCCTGAAAGTCATGCCCAGGTTAAAGAAGGCCGGTTCGTAGCGCGGATTCAGCCTCGTGGTGACCGATTCGAAGGCTCGCCTGGCCTCCTCATACTTACGCACGTTGAAGTAAGCGCGGCCGAGCTCGAAGGCGTAGAGGAATTCGTTCGGATCGAGCTTAACCGCCTGCTCCAGGGACGCCAAGGCCTGATCGGGTAGCTTAGCGTCGTTGTATATCTTGGAAAGGGTATAGTGGGGCCGCGCGGTCGCGGGGTCGGTGGGAGCTAGGCGTATGGCCTCCTGGGCGGCGCGCTGCGCCTGCTTAATCGACTCGACGCCGCCGGCGCTCTCGGGCGCCAGTTTATAGCCGTCGTAGTAACCGTCGGCGATATCGGCCCAGGTTTGCGAGGCGAATTTCGGCTCTCCCGAGGGCAGGAGCCCCGTGGCCTCGTCGAAACTATCCTTCGCCTTAGGATAGTCGCCGGACTTAGAGGCCTCCTTGCCCCGCTTGACCAGGGCGTTGACCGCCTCCATCTGGGCGCGAAGCTCCGCGTTCGCCTTGGCCAGCGCCTCTTCCTGGGCGCGACGGCGCGCGGCTTCGGCCTCGGCCTCCGCCTTGGCGCGCGCCTCCTCCTCGGCTTTCTTGGCGGCCGCTTCCGCCGCCGCCTGGGCCGCGGCCTGGTCGGCGGCCGAGCGCTGCTGCGCGGCGGTCGCGGCCGCGGAGCCCCCCGCGGAGCCGGCGGCGCCCGCGGCGACGCTGCTGGCCGTGCGCTCAAGGCTGCGTCCCAGCTCATCCAGGCTTTGCGCCAGGGCCTGGGTGTCGACCGGCTGGCTCGACGCGCCGTCCTGGCCGCCCGCAGCCGCCTTGGCGGCCTTGCCGGCCATGGCCTCGTCGCGCAGGGCCCGCGCGTCGGCGTCGTCGACGTCGCGTATGATAAGCCTATCGAGGAGATCCAAGGCGCGGTCGAAATCGCCGCGCTCGATATATTCGCGCGCGAGGGCGAGCATGTTGGCGCGTTCCCGGCCGCCGCCCGACAGGATCAAGGCTAGGCTTCCGCCGAGGACGACGAGGGCCAAGACCGCGGCTCCGGCTATAATCAACGCTTTCTTAGTCTTGCTATCCATGCGGTACATCCTATCATCGAGCCGGGGTGGAAGTCTGCTTAAAACGACGGACGGGAGGCGCGCGGATCGGCGCCGACGCCCGGCCGGCGGCGCGCATATATCAGGCGGCGCTCATTCGTCCAGCGATAGTTCGTCGTCGTAGCCCTCGAGCGCGCCCGAGCCGGCGGACAGGCTGGTGGTCGTTTCGGCCGTCTGCCGCAGCGACTCGGCTACCGCGTCCTGCAGCGCCCGCCGGGCGGCCTCCTCGGCGAGGCGCTTGGCCTCCTCCAAAGCCTTGAGCCTTTCGGCCTCCGCCGCCCGCTTGCCTAAGAGCGCCAGCAGCCGTTTAATCTCCTCGGCCTGGGCCGCGTCGGGGGACAGCGAGAGATAGGCCGAATAGTCGGAGACGGCGCCGGCCTGGTCGCCGGTGCGCATCTTAGCGTTGGCCCGGTTTAAATAGGCCGGGGCGTAATCCCCGCGCGCGGCCAGCGCCTGGTCGTAGCTTTCTACGGCGAAGCTATTGCGCCCCAGGGCGAAGAACGAGTTGGCGATGTTAAAATGAAAGAGGTGGCGGTCCTGCCCGTCCGCCGCCAAGCCGCGCCGGAACGCCGCGATCGCGTCCTCCCAGCGCCCCAGCTGCTGATAGCACACGCCCAGGTACAGGTGCGTGCGCTCGGCGGCGCCGGGCTCCCGCGCGGCGGCCTCGAGGAGGCTCAAGGCCTCCTGCGGCTTGTCCTCCATGAACAGCCTAACGCCGCGCTCGGCCAGGTCGGAGGCCCCGGCCGCCTGAGCCGCCGATAAGGCCAAGGCGAGTACGGCTGCTATCCTAGCGAGTCTCGGCATCTTCGCTCCCCGCGCCTTGCATGGATTCTCGGCGCCGAATAGTATAGTATACAAGCATACCACGGCATGGGCGCGTCCGCGCGCCGGGCCGGACTAAAGGTTGGCACATGTCCGCAATCGTCGTCCTTATTATACTTTTCGGCATCGCGGTAGGCGCTCTCGCGTTTTTATTAATCCGCATGATCGTCATGCCGCGCAAGCTCTCCGCGGTCATGGATATGGTTAAGCAGGGCCGCACGCAAGCCGCCGCCAAGGCCGTCAAGGCCATACTCAGCAAGGAGCCGCGCAATCCGGCCGCCCATTACTACATGGGTAAGATTTACCTAGCGGAGAACAAGGCGGAGCTCGCCCTTATGGAGCTCAAGGCCGTCAACGACATCGGCCAATTCGACGAGATACCGGAGGCCGAATTCAGGCGCCTCATCGCGGGGCTCTACGAGCGCTTTAACCAGCTCGAGGAGGCGCTCAAAGAATACATCATGCTTTCGAAAGGGGACCCGAACAACGGCGACTATTATTACCACTGCGCCCGGCTCTTCGACGAGCGCGGCAAGGCCGACGTCGCGGTCAAGTACGCCAGGAAGGCGATAGAGCTCGATCCGCGGCATGGGAAGGCCCACTTCCAGCTCGGCCTGATCCTCTATAAGACCAAGCATCCGCTCGAGGCCAGGGCGGAATTCGAACTGGCCTTGAAGCACGACCCTTCGAATTTCGATACCTACTACTATCTAGGCAAGCTCCTCAAGGAATCCAACGACTACACCGCCGCCCTGCTCTGCTTCGAGCGGGCCCAAAAGAGCCCCGCCTTCAAGGTAAAGGCCCTGGTAGAGCGCGGCGGCACCTACATGAGCCAGGGATCGCACGAGAACGCCGTCATCGAGCTCGAGCGCGCCGTCAAATTCATAAAGGACGAGGGCTCCACCGAGGCGCTCTACGGCCGCTACTTCTTGTCGCTGTGCTACGAGAAGCTTAAGCAGATAGACAAGGCCATCGAGCAATGGGAGAAGATCTACTCCCGCAAGCCCCAGTTCCGCGACGTGGCCGAGAAGCTGACCCATTACCAGGAGTATCGCGCCGACGACTCCATGAAGGATTACCTAACGGCCGGGCGCGAGGAGTTCCTGGATATCTGCAAGGCTATCACGAACAACGCGCTGACCCTGTCGGTACGCGACGTCATGGAGACGCCCAACGGCGTCGACTTCATCGCGGTCGAGAACGACTCCGACAAGTGGCTCGGCACCAAGAAGATGCCCCGGCTCCTGCGCTTCCTGCGCGTCTCCGAGGCCCTGGACGAATCGTCGGTCAGGGCGCTCTTAGACAATATGAAGAAGCTGGCCATCGTGCGCGGGGCCATCATCTCCAGCTCGTCCTTCACCCGCAGCGCCTCTGAGTTCGCGGAGAATCGCCCCGTCGAGCTCTATAACAAGGAACAGCTCGCCGAGCTCTTAAAGAAGCAGTCCTCGGGTCAGAAATGAGGTTGCTCTGCGTCTCCGACGAGGTCGATCCGCTCGTCTACTCGCCCAGGATACGCGAGCGCTTCGGCGACGTGGACGCCGTCCTGGCCGCGGGGGACCTACCTATGGAGTACGTCTCGTATATCGTCACGCTCCTGAACAAGCCGCTGTTCTTCGTATTCGGGAACCATAATCTGGTCGACCTGCCGTATTACCGGCCGCGGCAGCAGCTCTTTAAGCACGAAGCGGCCCCGGGCGGCGACCGGGCCTGGGGCGGCTGCTACGTAGGCTTCAAGGTGCGGCGCGAAGCGGGGCTGATCGTGATGGGCCTGGGCGGCTCGCTACGCTATAACGACGGCCTTAATCAATATAGCCAGCTCGGGATGTGGCTCAGGGCCCTGGCCTTGACGCCGTCGCTTATCTATAACCGCCTGCGATACGGGCGTTACCTGGACGTGCTCCTCACGCACGCCCCGCCGATGGGCATCCATGACCGCGACGACCCCTGCCACCGCGGCTTCAAGGCCTTCCTCTGGCTCATGCGGGTCTTTAAGCCGCGCTACCTCGTGCACGGCCACGTGCACCTCTACGATTCGAACGAACGGCGCGCCACGCGCTATAAAGATACCGACGTGGTCAACGCGTACGGGCACTATATTATCCGAGGGGACGACGAACTTGTCTGATCATTATTCGGCCATGGCCGACAACGATTTCTCGAAGGCGCGCATGCGCGAACTCCTATCCCGGATCGCCGGCTTCCTCGTCCCGGGGCAGCGCCAGCTCCTGGGCCTCGAGGAGGTCATGGCGGTCATCAAGCCCAAATCGGAGGCCTACCGCGGGGTCGTTCCCGTCCCGGTGGATCGTATCGTCGGCTCGGAGGGCCGCTACCGCGACTTCGCGCGCGGCTTCCTGCCCAAGCACGACCACCTGCGGCCCCGTTGGGTGCGGGTAGACCTGGCCCACTACAAGGATATCCCCCTGCCTCCCGTACGGCTCTACGAACTTGGCGGCGCCTATTTCGTGCGCGACGGCAACCACCGCGTCTCGGTGGCCAAGATGAAGGGCGCGGCGGAGATCGACGCCGAGGTCATCAGCCTGAGCTCGGAGATACGCATCGAGCCGGATATGACGCTCGAGGAGCTTAAGAAAGCGGTGATCGTCTATGAGAAGGCTCAGTTCTACGAGCATACCCGCTTCGGCGCGCTCACCGGGGATACGGAGCTCGACTTCAGCAGCCCCGGCCGCTACGACGAGATCATGGAGCACATCGCCACGCACAAGTACTACATCAACGAGGATTCGACCGTCGAGATCGGCATGGACGAGGCGATCGTCTCCTGGTACGAGAAGGTGTATAGGCCGATAGCCGATACCATCCGGGCGGAACGGCTGGCGCAGCGCTTCCCCGGCCGCACGACGAGCGACCTCTACGCCTACATCGTAAAGCATTGGGGCACGCTCAAGAAGCGATACGGCCTACAGCTCCCCGCGGCCGAAGCCGCGCGGGATTTCTCGGCCCGCTACGGCAAGGACTTTTGGCAGCGCGTAAAGGCCTTCTTCACCGGAGCCTAGGCCCGTTTCCCCGAGATCGCGCGCCGCGTCGTTGACATGCACGGCGCTTGTGGTCTATTTTCCTCGGGATATTACGCATGATGCGAGCGCCGCCCGACATGGCGGCGTTACCACCGGCAGCCTCGGGCGCCGGATAAGGAGCTCACGATGGGACAGGTAAGTAAGAACGCGCGTACCTCGAGCACGACCCACCGCTTCTACTGCCCCTGCGGCGGGGAAGTGAAGATGAAGACCCTCTTCGAAGACGGCAAGGTCAAGAACGTCGCCGAGTGCGAGAAGTGCAAGCGCGCCGAGCGCCGGCCGAGCGATTTTAACTAAATCGCCCCGCGCTCAGAATCGGGCCGCCTTTTGGCGGCCCGTTCGTTTTTCCAGGCCGCGGCCGCGGCCGCGGCCCCGTATCGTCCCCGCCCCGCCGCATCCTTGACAAGCTTTTTCCTATCTGCTAATTTCTTACACCGACGTTAATTCCCGACGAATAGAACGTTTAACGCGCATACGATGTATGGAGGATACTTTGGCTACCAAGCAATCTTCGGCTGAAAAGCGGCACCTGCAGAGCGAGAAACGCCGCGTCCGCAACAAGAGGGTCAAGAGCAGCGTCCGCACCGCCGCCAAGAAGGTAGTCGTGGCCGCCCACGCCAAGGACAAGGCCGCGGCCGAGGCTCAGCTCAAGGACATGATCAAGCAGATCGACACCGCCGCCCGCAAAGGCATCATCAAGAAGAACGCCGCGGCGCGCAAGAAGTCCAGGATGCAGCGGCTCGTCAACATCATCGGCGCCTAAGGGTCGCCGACCCCAGCGGGCGTCAAGCCGTCGCCGGGCGACGGGACGGCTAGGCCGGGCAGGAGTAGCGCATGTCGAGGAAAGTAACCAAGGCCGAGTTGATCGACGCCCTGCATGAACGTTCTTCCCTTAACCGCAAGGATATCCATGCGCTGATCGACGGCCTTTTCGACGAGATAAAGAAATCCATCCTCTCCGAAAAGGCGGTGGAGCTCCGCGGCTTCGGCACCTTCGAGGTCCGCGTCCGCAAGGGGCGCAAGCGGGCGCGCAACCCCAAGACCGGCGAGCCCGTCTCGGTTTCGGACCACGGCGTCGCCGTCTTTAGGCCGGGCCGGGAGCTCAAGCTCGAGGCCTGGAAGATAGGCTCCGACGGCGACGACGGCTCGGCATGAGGCTCGAGCCCAAGCTACGGGCCGGCTCTAAGGCATGGAGGCGCGCCCTCCTGCCGCTCTCCGCCCTGCTCTACGTACTCGCCTTCCCCGGCGTCGGCCCGGGCTTCGGTTTCCTGGCCTTCGTCGCCTTCGTCCCCGCCTTAGCCTGGCTTTCAGGCGCGTCCGTCCCCAAGGCTACCCTAGCGGGGCTGGCCTTCGGGGCGGCCTCGTACGCCGGCATCAGCTATTGGGTGGCCAACTACCACCCGGCGGCCATCGGCGTCACGGCCTTCCTGGGCGCCCTCTGGTTCACGCCCCTCTTCGCCGCGCTCAGCCTGGCGCTCCGCCTGCCGAGGGCTCGGGCCGCGGTCGTCGTAACCCTGCTCTGGGCCGCCGCCGATAGCGCGCGCGGCGCGGGCTTCCTGGCCTTCCCCTACGGCACCTTGCCCTACGCGCTCTACGAATACGGCTTCGCCCTGCGCATCGCGTCCGTCGGCGGGGCCGAGACGGTAGGCGCGCTCATCATCCTCGTCAACTACGGGCTCTTCTGCGCGGCCGAGCGCCTCGCCGCCGGACGCGCCGCGACCGGCGAAAGGGCCCTCGGAGCGGCGCCTCGCCTGGCCCGCGCCGCCTGGCCGGGCATGGCGGCCCTCGCCTTCGCCCTCCTGACCGTGGCCATGGGCAAGCCCGCCGCGACCGAGCCGGCGATAAGCCCAGGCGAGGGTTTCCGCGTCGCCCTTATCCAGGCGGGCGTACGGGAGCGGCAGCGCGTTGCCGAGGACTACGGCGCCATGGTCGATAGGCTCAAGGGCCTATCGGAAGAAGCCTTAGCCGGCCGGCCGGATCTCGTCGTATGGCACGAGACCTCGGTCATCCCGCCCATCGACTGGCACCTTCGTCGCCGCAGCGATCGTCCGATCACGGAGATACTGCTCGGCCTGCAGGGCTTCCTCGACGCCTACCCGGCACCCCTACTCCTGGGCAACGGATGGGCCGACCCCGACGATCCGACCAGGCGGACGCAGGGCAACGCCGCGATACTGTACGAAGGCGGCCAGGCGCGCGAACGTTACCTGAAGATGGCCTTGGTGCCCTTCTCGGAATATTTCCCGTACGAGCGCCGCTTCCCCGGCATAGCCCGCTGGCTCGAGGAACGCTTCGGTTACTTCTGGCAGCCCGGCCAAGAACGGCGCATCTTCGAGCTGGAAGGACGGCGCTTCGCGGTCCCCATCTGCTTCGAAGACTCGTTCGGGGCCCACCTGGCCCTCTTCGACGAACCCGACTTCTTCATCGTCCTGACCGACGATTCCTGGGCCAAATCCGAGGGTATGCAGCGTCAGCACCTGGCCATGACGGCGTATCGGGCCGCGGAGACCGCCACGACCTTCCTGCGCGCCGCCAATACCGGCGCCACGGCGATGGTCGCGCCGAACGGCCGCGTCGCCGCTATCCTGCCCGCCTTCGAACCCGGCGTGCTGCAGGTGGAGCTCGGCCGGGCGGCGGCGGTACGCACGGCCTACGAGCGCTGGGGCCGCTTCCTCGGCCCGGCCTATGGCTACCTCGGCTTCGCCCTGGCCCTCGCGCTGGCGATCATGCGTATCGTATCGTTACGGCGCCGAGGCGACGCGGCCTAAGCCGCCGGCCGCAGAGGGCTGAGAGCCGAGGGCGGGCCTTGGGCGAAGGCGCCATTTCCATTGACAAGAATACCGGGCCATAGGAAAATAGCCCGAGGCCGAGCGGCCCCACAGTCCCGCGACGTAACGCGACCGGAGAATCCGCACCATGGACAAGAAGAAGCGCATATTAATAGTCGACGACGAACAGATCAACCTGGATTTTTTCGACGTCATGCTCAGCAAGCTCGGGTTCGCCGTTTTCAAGGCCGAGAACGGCCAGGAAGCTCTCGAGTCGGTTAGGAAGGTCAAGCCCGACCTCATCATCCTGGACAACGTCATGCCCAAGCTCACCGGTTGGGAAGTGACGAAGATCCTGAAGTCGTCCGAGGAGTACGCCGAATTCGCCGACATCCCCATCATCATGTTCTCCGCCCTCGACGACGTGAAGGATAAAGTGGAGGGGCTCGAGCTCGGCGCCGACGATTACATCACCAAGCCCTTCAACTTCGCCGAGGTGTTGGCCCGCATCCGCGCGGTGCTCCGCGCCCACGACCTTATCAAGCAGATAGAGAACCGCGAGCGGCGCCTGAGCATGGGCGAGCGCGCGGTCCATGAGATATCGACGATCGCCTCGGAGCTCAGGACCATGCTCAAGGAGGCGACTTCGTCCTGCGGCGACAAGGACGCGGTCTCCCGGCTCGCCGACGACGGCCTTAAGCGGCTTGACGAACTAGACGGCACGATAGAGACTTTACGGCAGGAGTCCGCCAAGCTGCGGCAGGAGTCCGCCGACCTCGCGGCGCTGAGGAAGCGCGGGGCCTCCGAACGGCCGTAGCGGATCCGAAAAGGAGCCTTTCCATGATAAGCGACGAGAAGAAGCGCGTCCTGGAGCTGTTCGCCGAGGGAAGGAAGCTCTACAAGCTCATGCGATTCGACGAGGCGGCGCAACGCTTCCAACGCGCCTTGGATATAGATCCGAACGACGGCCCCTCGAAAGTATACGTGGCCCGCTGCAAGCAATACGCCCTCGATCCTCCCGACGAGGATTGGGACGGCGTCTACGTAATGAAGCATAAATAAGGGAGATCCATGCCTAAGAAGCCTCATGCGACGCGTGGCGAGGACGTCGTCACCGTCCTGGCCCCCGATACCTCGCTCTCGGGTTCGCTCAGCTTCGATTCGAGCCTAATGATACGCGGCTCGTTCGAAGGCGACATAGACGCCAAGGGCGTACTGTACGTGCAGGAGGGCGCCAGCGTCAGCGCCGGCAAGATCCGTGCGTCCAACATCTACGTCGCGGGAACCGTGCGCGGCGACCTGGAGGCGGTGGACCGCATAGAGCTCAGGCCGAGCGCCAAGGTGTACGGCAACGTCAGGAGCTCCAGGCTCCGCATCGCCGACGGCGTCATCTTCGAAGGCCGCTGCGAGATGCTCCGTTCGGCCGAGGCCTACGACCCCTTCGCCGAGCGTCGGGAAGAAGGGGCGCCCGAAGGCCGTTGAGCGCCGAGGTCCGAGAGGCGGCCGCCGCCCTGCTCGACGAGCTCAGGCGGGCGGGCCTCACGCTCTGCGGCGCCGAATCGTGCACGGGCGGCCTCGTTGCGGCGGCCTTGAGCTCGGTACCCGGAGCCTCCGAAGCCTTCGCCGGGGTCGCCGTCACGTATGCGAACGACGCGAAGGAGCGCCTGCTCGGCGTTCCGGCGTCGATCTTGGCCGGGCCGGGCCCGGTTTCAGAAGCCTGCGCCCTGGCCATGGCCGAAGGGGCCCTGAAGGCCTTCGGCGCCGACCTGGCCTTCGCCGTAACCGGCCTCGCCGGGCCGGGCGGCGGGACGGATGAACTGCCGGTCGGCAGCGTTTTTATCGCCTACGGCCGCGCCGGAGACCTTTTCTGCGCGTCCTATCGCTTCGCGGGCGACCGGGACGCCGTGCGGGAGCGCGCCGCCTTAAGCGCGCTCGAGCTGCTCCGAGCCTACGCGGCCGCCCGTTAAGCCGGGGATTCCGTTCGGGCGTTTTTTGCGCTTGACAACGTTATAATAGGGGGAGTATCGTTAATTCGATTTTAACGGCGCGGTATCCCTACCCGCCTCCGGCCCTCGTCGGCCGCCCCCGCCCAATCCGCTTGAGCGGAATCAGGTACATTATGAGCCGCCCGCGTTCGAGGCGGCCCGCGGCGGATACCCTCGGCGCCCTGGCGCCGCCGTTTCCCGTCCCCCGAATAATCCGATAGCAGCGAAACAAATGGAGAATCAGATGGCAATAATCCGTAAGGCTAGGCTCGGCGAAGATCAGACGCAGGCGTCGGCCGAAGCCCAGGGCGAACTCGAGCTTTCTACCGAGTCGGATCGCCCCGCGCAGGACGCGTCGGAATCGAGCGGCGAAGAAGACGCCCAGTCCGCCTCTGGCCCCGAGGAGGGCAAGGCCTCGCCTCGGCGGCGCGTCCTACGGCGCGCCGTCGCCCGGTCCGAGGACGGCGCTCAGGCTCCCCGCGCCGAGCAATCCCGCCCCGAGACGGGTCGCTCCGACGCGGGCCAGGCCGACGAGGGCCGGAACGGCGACGGCCGCGGCGACGAACGCCGCCGCCACGAGCCCCGCCACGCCCCCAGCGCCATCCCCGGCTTCGTCCGCAAGCAGGAGAGCTTCGAGCGGGCGGCCGAGGAAACGGCCAAGCCCGAGCCGCGCGACGATTCGCGCTCGCGGCTGTCCATCAACGAGCTCACGAGCATGGGCTTCAAGGAGCTCCGCGAGCTCGGCGGCAGCATGGGCCTCAACCACGAGGATACGATGCTCCTGAAGAAGCAGGAGCTCATCTTCCAGGTGCTCAAGGCCCACACCGAGCGCGGCGGCATCATCTACGCCTACGGCTCGCTGGAGATCCTGCCCGACGGCTACGGCTTCCTACGCTCCCCGCAGAATTCCTACCTGCCCGGCTCCGACGACATCTACATCAGCCCTTCGCAGATCAGGCTGTTCAACCTGAAGACCGGCGACACGGTCTACGGCCAGATCCGTAGCCCCAAGGAGGGCGAACGCTTCTTCGCCATGCTCCGCGTCGAGCAGGTGAACTTCGACGAGCCGGCGGTGGCCCAGAACCGCATCCCCTTCGAGAACCTGACCCCGCTCTACCCCGAGGTGCGGCTAAACCTGGAGACCGAGACCAAGGAGATATCCACCCGGATCATCAACCTGTTCTGCCCCATCGGCAAGGGCCAGCGCGCGCTCATCGTCTCGCCGCCCAAGACCGGTAAGACCATCCTGCTGCAGCGCATCGCCAACGCCATCACGACCAACCATCCCGAGGTCTACCTCATCGTCCTCCTGATCGACGAGCGGCCCGAGGAGGTCACCGACATGGAGCGCACGGTCAAGGCCGAGGTGATCTCGTCGACCTTCGACGAGCAGGCCTCCCGCCACGTCCAGGTCTCCGAGATGGTCCTGGATAAGGCCAAGCGCCTCGTGGAGCACGGCAAGGACGTGGTCATCCTCCTAGACTCGATCACGCGCCTGGCGCGCGCCTACAACCAGACCGTGCCGACCTCCGGCAAGATACTCTCCGGCGGCGTGGACTCCAACGCCCTGCATAAGCCCAAGCGCTTCTTCGGCGCCGCGCGCAATATCGAGCAGGGCGGCTCCCTTACCATCATCGCCACGGCGCTCATCGACACCGGCTCGCGCATGGACGAGGTGATCTTCGAGGAGTTCAAGGGCACCGGCAACATGGAGATCAACCTGGATAGGCGCATGTCCGACCGCCGCCTCTTCCCGGCCATCAACATCAAGAAGTCCGGCACGCGCAAGGAAGAGCTCCTCTTGACCGAGGAGGAGCTCCAGAAGATCTGGGTCCTGCGCAAGGTCATCAGCCCCATGGACGACCTGGAGATCATGGAGCTGCTCATTGACAAGATGATGAAAACTAAGAATAATGAGGCGTTCTTACGCTCTATGAACACCCCGATGGGCGATTAAGCCCGTCGTTATAGAGGCACAATAGCCGTCACACAGCCGGTATTCTGGCATGTCTGACCGGCACGCGAGGAGAGACCATGAAGAGCGGCATACATCCTAAGTACGAGCTCACGACCGTCACCTGCGCGTGCGGCAATGTCATTGAGACCCGTTCGACGGTAAAGAATATCCAGGTGGAAATCTGTTCCGCCTGCCATCCGTTCTTTACCGGCAAGCAGAAGCTCGTTGACACCGCCGGACGCATCGACCGCTTCCGCAAGAAGTACGGCATCAAGGAGTAAGCCCCGCGCGGGTTTTGTTCCGAGATGGAAAGCCGCCCCTTTCGGGGCGGCTTTTTTATTATGCAGGCCTATAACCAGGCCGGGCCTGGCCGGGGCGCCTTGCGGCCGCCGCCCTGACGGTCCGCCTGCCGGCCCGCCTACCGAACGGCCGGCCGGCCGCCTGTGCCGCCCTGCCGGCCGCCTGCCGGCCGCCCTGCCGACCGCCTGCCGGCCCGCCTACCGACCGGCCGCCTGCGCCGCCTGCGCCGCCTACCGGCCGCCTACCGACCCACCTGCAGTCCCGCCTACCGGCCGCCTGCCGGCCCACGTGCAGGCCCGCCTGCGGGCCCGCCCTCGGCGCTTTTCAACCGGGCGACGGCCCTTACCGTCCGAGCGGCGGATTAGGAAAGCCCTTCCAGCAGGCGCGACATGCGCTCCAAGGCCCGTCCCCGATGCGAGACCCGGTGCTTCTCCTCGGGCGAAAGCTCGGCGACGCTGCGTCCGAGCTCCGGCAAGAAGACGATAGGATCGTAGCCGAAGCCTCCCAGCCCGCGAGGCGCTACGAGGAGCTCGCCCTCGCAGGTTTCTTGGACCGTATACGCCCGGTACGGCGAGAGCACGAGGCTCAGGCAGCAGACGAAGCGGCAGCTCCGGTCGCCCTTCCCGGCCATCTCGTTTAGGAGCAACGCGTTCCGCTCTACGGCGTCGAGCGGCGTCGAGCCGTCGGGCGATCCGTAGCGCGCCGAGTAGACGCCGGGGCGCCCGTCCAAGGCGTCGACGCAGAGCCCCGAGTCGTCGGCCAAGCAAGGTAGGCCGCAGAGCCCATACAGGGCCATGGCCTTACCCATCGAGTTGGCAAGGAAGGTATCCCCGTCCTCGGGGAAGTCGAAGCTTAGGCCGAGCTCGGCGGGCAGCCGCAAAGTATGGCCGCCCAGGAAGGGCCGGATTTCTTGGGCCTTATGGGCGTTGTTGCTCGCTAGGACGATAATCATGAAGCCTCCGGGCTCGATTGTACCCGCCCGGGCCCGTTTCGAGAAAGCCCCCGCGAGCGCGGGCCATACCCGATTTGAGCCGGGCTAAACCCGAATCGACCGTCCCCTTGGGCACGCCCAAGAGCCCCGCGACGATGGTATTGGTCGCCAGGGGACGTTCGGCGGCTAAGGCGCGCACGGCGCGCTCGTAGGCTAGGCGGTCACGGTCGATGCGACGTTGCAGCGCGGCGCGTCGATCGGGGTCGTACTCCTGCGACAGACGGAAGCTGTTCGCGCCCATCCGCACCCAGGCTTCGTTACGACGACGTCTCCGCTCCTCGCGGAGGCGCAGGCGACCGCGTCCGATCTCGACCTCGAGCGCCCGGGCGCGAAGGAAGGTCGATTGACGATAATCGAGCCGGCTCGCCATGGCCTTCAGGGTCGATTTCTCAAGCGCGTAGGCGCATTTTATACAGAGATACGCTATCCGATCCCGCAACGCCGAGTTAAGCTCGAACCGCGCCCGCTCCGCCGGCCGCCCTTCGACGCCGAGGCCGGTAGACGGCGGCTCCGCCGCCCACTCCGAACTCGAGGAGTCGGCCTGATCTAATCCGGCCGCGCGCTCCTTGTAATAGCTACGTGCGCGTCGCCGCCTGACCGAGCGCGCGATATAGCGTAGGGTCACGCTGGCATACGCGGCGAAGCTCAGGCCGCGCTCTTCATAGCGGTCGACCAAGGAGTTGATCCGTTCCCAGTACTGACTAAAACCCTCGCCGACCTCGTCTTGATCGCGGAACCCATAGCGTTGAGGATCCGCATACGCATTCCTGGCTAAGAACTCGAGCGCTTCCTTCCGACGCGCCTCCGACGGCGGCTTGGACGCTATATCCGCCGATGCCTCTTCATCCATGCTGCTCCCCTTTCTGAAATACTGCCGGCTTTTCATGCGCGCATACGCGACGCGATACTACACAAGCAAAGAGCGTGCCGCTTTCTTGAAAAGCGCTCGAACAACCATAGGCCTCATGAGAATCGGTCGATCGAACAGGACTACTAGACAGGAAGCTTGGCCATGGGCCATGACGGAGCGATCGTCGTTCTCGATGAAAGGAAAAAAATCGGCCGTCGAACGGAGCGCTCGACGGCCGGTCCCTTTGCTATGTTACTTTGTGTTACGTTTGGAATTGCCGAATCGAGCCTTTTTTGGGCCGGATCGGCTAAACAGGCCTGAATTGCCCGATTGCGGTTACGCTTTGTTATCCAGGCCGTCGAGGATCCTCATCGATTCTTCGAAAGAGGCTATGATGAGCGCCTTTACCTCCGCCATCTCGCCCTTCAGATGCAAGCCCGCGGCGAGGCGGTGCCCGCCTCCGCCGAAACCGGCGGCTACCGCGGCGACGTCGACGCGTTCTTTAGACCGGAAGCCCACGGTACACTCGCCGGCCTTCTCTTGCCGTATGACGGCGGCCGCCTCCACGCCTTCGACGGTCATGAGTAGCTGGTACAGCATATCGGAATCCCGGCCGACCAAGCCGTACCGGGCATGGTCGTCTAAGGTCATATAGCTGATCAGGAGACGGCCGCCATAATAAGGCTCCGCGCGGTAGAGGAGCTCGCCGAGCAGCTTCCTCGAGGCTAAGGGCTTACCGCCGCTCATCATCGCGAAGGCTCGCTTAGGCGAAGCGCCCGCCCGGATCAAGCGCGAGGCCTGGGCGAAGGCCTCGCTACCCCGTTCGTCTAAGTGCCGGAAGAAGCCGGTATCGGTGCAGAGGCCGAAGAGCAAGAGCTCCGCCTCCTCCGCGCTCGGTTCGGAGCCGTCCGACTCGATGATGGCCTGTACGAGGCAGGTCACCGCCGGCGCCGAGCTCACGACGAAACGGAGCTCGCCGTGCCCGTCGCCGGCCGCATGGTGGTCGATCACCAGCGACGGCAGGCCCTCGAGCCCCTCGGCGGCGTCGCCTACCCGCGAGGCGGCCGAGCAGTCGATGATCACGAGGCCGGCGTCGCTCCGCAGCGGCGGCCGGGCCTTGGGCATAAACCGGCTTTCGTAAGCCGCTATCTCGACGCGGGTGAAGGGGCCGGCCGAGAGGGCCTGGGCTTCTTTGCCGCGGCGCTTCAGCCAGCTTTGGAGCGCCAGCTGGCTTCCGACGCAATCGCCGTCGGGCTCTTTATGGCCGACGATATAATACGCAGGGTAACGGCCCAAGAAGGCCATTACCTCGGGGGAGGGTTCATAGGGAGAGCGCATGCTTAGGGGATATTCCTTCCGTGGGGCTTCGCGGCGCGGAATCGGACGAGTCCGCGCCCGCGGCCTCGTTATAGATCCAGCTTAATCGTATCGACCTTGAAGGCCTCGCCGGGATCGCCCCGGATCTCGCCCCAGCTCTGGTCGCGCACGTTCGGATGTACGAAGAGCTTGAGGTGGCTGAAGCCGCCGTCCGCTCGGTAATAAACCATGGCGTATGGGATATGGGGACCGGTCGCGCGGAGGAGCTGAGCCTTGCCGCCGGCTACGAACCATTCGATGGGTACGTACATTTCAGAAAGGTCCGCCTGCCCCTTGCGGTAGAGAACGCGATAGCCCTGCGCATGGCTGAAGACCCTCACGACGTCGAGCCTTACCGGGTAGAGCTCCGAGGGCTGGCGTATGGAACCGCTCGTATCCAAATTCCGGCCCGAGGCTGCGTCTTGGGCGAAAGCCGGCATGGCGATCGAGGCCAAAATCAATATGCAAAGGCAGGTAATCACTCTTTTCATGTCGTCCTCCGTTGCGATACAGCGGGCGGCGAGCCCGTGGCGTCAAGTATAATTCGGGCACGGGCCTTCTGCAATGGCGATTATCGCGCGCGACGCGAAGGCGCGCAGGTACGAGCCGGAAACGGGGCTTGAGGAGGGTCGAAGCATCGGCCATACTCGGCAGATATGGAAGCTACGCCAAGCCGGCGCGAGCGGGCCGCCGCGCTCTATGAAGCCATCGTTCCGCTATGGCCCGATCAGGGCCCCCTCCTCCACTATAGGAACTGCTTCGAACTGCTCATAGCGGTCGTGCTGTCGGCCCAATGCACCGACGAGCAGGTGAACAAGGCTACGCCGGCGCTGTTCGCCCGCTATCCCGATCCTGCCGCCCTCGCCGCCGCGGACCTACCCGAGCTCGAGGCGCTGATCCATAGCACCGGCTTCTTTAGGGCCAAGGCCAGGAATATCGTCGCCGCGGCGCGGCTCATCCTAGACGAGTACGCGGGCAGGGTTCCCGATACTATCGAGGAGCTGGTTCGCCTACCGGGCGTCGGCCGTAAGACGGCCAACCTCGTCGTTTCGGGCTGCTTCGGCAAACCCGGCATCGTGGTCGACACGCACGTGCTCCGCTGCGCCAGGCGGCTCGGCCTGGCGCCCGGCGAAGATCCTGCGGCCAGCGAGCGCATGATCGCCGCCCTCCTGCCCCCGGAGCGCTGGACGGCCTTCAGCTTCGCCGTCAATCGCCTGGGCAAATTCTACTGCGTGGCCAGGAAACCGCGCTGCGACTCCTGCCCGGCCGCGGCGCTCTGCGATTCAGCCCCGATCTTTACCGGCCGCGCGCAAGCGTAAGCCCTCCGTCGGGCGTACGGGGGTATGGACGAAGACCCCGTCGCGCGCCTGGCCGCGGAACGCTTCGGCATACGCTACTTGTTCCCGTACCAGCGGCTGGCCATTGCCAACGCCCTCGACGCGATAGAGGCCCCGCCCGACGAGGCCGAGGCCGGGGCCGAGGACGAGAGCCCGGCCGGGCAGCTGGTGCTCCTGCCGACGGGTTTCGGCAAGAGCCTGTGCTTTCAGGTCCCGGCCGTCGCGGCCGGCGGTCTCAGCGTCGTGGTCTACCCGCTCCTGGGCCTCATGGCCGACCAGGCGCGCAGCCTCGCCGGCCGCGGCATAGCCCACGCGATCCTGAAAGGCGGCATGGAGCGGGCGGAGCGCGACGAGGCCCTCAAGCCTTTAAAGCCGGGCGAAAGCCGCATCCTGATCACCAATCCCGAGGCGCTCGCCGCGCCGGCGACGCTCAAGGCCGTGGCGGCGCTCAAGCCCGGGCACCTAGTCATAGACGAAGCCCACTGCGTCGCCGAATGGGGAGATAGCTTTAGGCCGTCATACCGGGAGCTGGGCGGGGCGGCCCTGGCGCTGCGGCCGAAATTCATAAGCGCCTTTACGGCCACCGCCTCGCCCCCCGTCGCGCGGCGCATAGCGGAGCTGCTGTTCGGCGATCGCCCTTGGCGCTTGGTGGAGGGGCCGGCCGATAGGCCGGCCATACGCTACGCCGTGCGCCCGGCCCTATCCATGCGCCGTGAGCTGCGCCGCGCGATCGAAGGGTTGGCGCGCCCGCTTATCGTGTTCGTCCGCTCCAGGGCCGGCGCCGAGCTCGTAGCGGAGGGGCTACGGCTCGGTTTCCCGTCAGTCGAGTCCCGATTCTATCACGCGGGCCTCGCCAAGGCCGAACGGAAGGCCTGCGAGGACTGGTTCTTCGGCTCGGACGACGGGATCCTAGCGGCGACCTGCGCCTACGGCATGGGCATAGACAAGCCGAACGTGCGGAGCGTGGTGCATTACGGCCCGCCGGCGAGCGCGGAGGCCTATATACAGGAAGCCGGCCGGGGAGGCAGGGACGGCGAGCCGTCGTCGGCCCTGCTCATCTATCCCGCCGCGGACGCCGCGCTGGCCGGTCTCGCGTCGCGGGGCGCGGGGCGGAGCGCCCTCATGGCCCGCTACGCCGTCGCCGATCCGGGCTGTAGGCGGCGCTACCTCCTGGGCGCGCTCGGCTCGCGGGAGGCCGAGACCGCCCCGTGCGGCAACTGCGACCGCTGCGACGGAACCGAGGCCGCCGGGCCCGAAGGCCTCGACGCCATGCGGAGCCTGGCCGGGCGGCATAGGAGAAGGCTCTATCCGCGCGATGCCGCGGCGATGCTGTCGGAAGCCTCGCCCCTACGAGCCGGGTCGGGGGCTCTTTCGGCTTGGCTCCGCGACGAAATAGCCGAAGGCATAGAAGCCTCGATAGCCATGGGCGAGCTCGCGAGGATTCGACGCGGGCCGTGGAAGGGGCGGCTCGTGCCGGCTAAAGGCCGGCGGTCCTTAAGCGACCCTTAATCCGGGAGCGCGTCGTCGTCGTCGATCGCCGTTTCTTCGGCCGGGGCGGCCCCGCCCTTGGGCGGCCGAGGCGCGCGCGGCGCCCGGGGGGGCCGCGGCGGGCGGTTCTCCTTGGCCCAGGGGTCGGCTACGGAGCGGAGGAGCGACCACATGAGGACGAAGGCCCCTAAGGTGGCGAGCACTTCCCAGCGCGCCATGACCGTAAAGGCGAACTTGACGCTATCGATCAATCCCATAGGTATCCTTCGCTACGGCCGTAAGTCGATATGGGCCGAATACCCGAGTTCGTCGCAGCCGTAACGCTGCGCCCCTTCGGCGTAGAGGCAAGTCCGTAAGAACTCGCTGGCGGCCGCGTCGAGCGCGACGAACGAGATGCCGTAATAATCCAGTTGTTTATCCTCGTAGCGCCTGACCACGCGCCCCTTGCAGTCGACCGCCCGGTCGTCGCGGCTGAGCCTAAAATCGATGATGGCCGAGGGCCGTAGCTTGGCCTTGCCGCCTGCCTTGGGCAGGGTAAAGAGGCAACCGCCCGCGGATAGGTCAATGACGGCCGGCCTGTGCCCCTGGGGCGCCGCCCCCTCGGCGGACTTAAAATAGCCGTAGGCCTTTAGGCTATAGGCCAGTACGCGCGAGAACTCCCAGGCGAAATCGGCCGCCCTGAAATCCAGGCACTCCTTGCGGCTCTCGTCGTTCATCAGGTACACGTAGCCTATGACGTATTGGTAGTACAGTATGGGGCAGTAGAGCTCCGAGATGACGCCTTTGGCCGCCTTTTCATGCCTGCTTTTCTCCAGGCTCGATCCCTCCAGGAAGATCGACGGCCCCTCGAACGCGTCGGCGTCGGCCTGCGTGACGATCCGGGCCTCTTCATAGGGATCGACGCTCGGCAGGGGGCTCTTGGTGCTGGCTACGAGCAGGATCTTGCCGAGCTGGCTGATGATCTCTTCCTCCGGCCCCCGCGGCTTGCGGCCCTTGGCGAACATGACGACGCCGTTCTGGGCGTAGCGCTCGGCCGCCTTCGCCTTGAACGCGGCCAAGAGCCCGTTGAGCGAGGCCGGATCGAATCCCTCGTGCGAGGGGGGGAGCTCGATCTCCATGTACTCGCGCGATTCGGGGCAGTCGATGCGGACCGCGTCGTTATTCAGGAAGAATTCGACGCTGAGCTCGGGGGGCGGGGCCACGCGGACGGCCTTGCGCTGCGGGGCCTTCAGGAAACGCTCGGGCATGGCGAGGCTCATGCGCGGCCCCGTTACTTTCAGGACCTTGCCCTTGAAGGTCAGGCGCTGGCCTTGATAGGACAGATAGACGTTCAGGCCTTCCCATGAACTCAGTCTCTCGACCTCGGCGGCTATGCCTTCCAATTGGATACGCTCTTTGTCGAAGCTCTTCACGGTGCAGGAAAGCCCCTTACCCGTCCCGAAGAGGAGGACCGAGGCGCCGCTACGGGCAAGTTGGTTGAGGATGAACTCCTTTTCTATGAACGTTACATATTGAGCCATGGGGCTGACCTCCGGAGCCGGCGCGCGTACCGGCCCATAGTATACCATCGGAAGCGGCCCGAGGGGGACTTGAACTTGAAAAAAGCCCGCGAGGGCCGTACTATAGTCGACGCCCGCCCCGCAGGCGCGGCGAACGAAAAACCGCCTTATAAAGGACCACCGACCATGAAGCGATACCGATCGATAGACGCCAGCGCCGCTTGGCCGGCCATCCGTTCAATCAAGCCGCTCGAGCTCGCGGCCGGCCTGGATCCGCGCTCGATCCGGACCCGGATCGTCGACGCCGGCGGCGGTCTTTCCTTCGCCTACGGCGCGTCCGACGTCTCGGACGAGGCCCTGGGCCTGCTCTACAAGGCCGCGGAGGAACTCGAGCTCGTCGGCCAGTATAGGACGCTCGCGTCTGGAGAGCTCATGAACCGAGGCGAAGGCCGCATGGTCCTGCACCACCTCCTGCGCGGGCAGCCGGCCGGCCCGGTCGTCAAGGAAGGCCGCGACTACCGCGCCTTCTACGAGGGCGAGCGGGCGCGCTTCTCGGCCTTCGCCTCCCGCGTCCGCTCCGGCGAGATCTTGAGCCCCTCGGGGCAGGCCTTCAGCGAGGTCGTACAGATCGGGATAGGCGGCTCGGACCTGGGCCCCCGCGCGCTCTACCTGGCCTTGGAGCAGTGGGCCCGCGAGCGGGGGCTGTTGAAGCTCCGCGCCTCGTTCATCAGCAACGTCGACCCCGACGACGCCAACGCGGTCCTGGCTACGGTCGACGCCCGCCGGGCCTTGTTCATCCTCGTCTCCAAGAGCGGCACGACGCAGGAGACCCTGGCGAACGAGGCCATCGTCAAGGCCCTGGTCGGCCGCCTGCCGGGCGTCGACCCGGCCAAGCAGTTCGTGGCGGTCACGAGCGAGACGAGCCCCTTGGCCAAGAATCCCGGCTACCTGGACTCGTTCTATATCGACGACTTCATAGGCGGGCGCTACAGCGCCACGAGCGCGGTCGGCGGCGTGATCCTATCCCTGGCGCTCGGCCCCGAGGCCTTCGGCGAGCTCCTGGCCGGCGCCGGCGAGGCGGACGCCCTGGCCATGCGGGACGATCCGTCGGCCAACGCCGCGCTGACCGACGCGCTCATCGGGCTATACGAACGTAACGCCCTGGGCCGGCCCTCCACCGCGGTACTGCCCTACGCCCAGGCCCTGTCGCGCTTCCCCGCCCACCTGCAGCAGTTGGATATGGAGTCGAACGGCAAGGCGCTGAAGCGCGACGGGACGATGAGCGAGCTGGCCACCGGCCCCGCCGTCTTCGGCGAACCGGGGACGAACGGCCAGCATTCGTTCTACCAGCTCCTGCATCAGGGCACGGACCCGATCCCCCTGCAGTTCATAGCCTTCCGCAAGAACCAGAGCGCCTTCGACCCGGAATTCGAAGGTTCCACGGCCAGGCGCAAGCTGAACGCCAACCTCGCGGCCCAGATCGTGGCCTTCGCCCAGGGCAAGCGCGACGCGGACCCGAACAAGAGCTTCCCCGGCGGCAGGCCCTCCACCCTGCTCGTGGCCGACGAGCTTAATCCGCGCTCCTTGGGCGCTCTCCTGGCGCACTACGAGAACAAGGTCATGTTCCAAGGCTTCGCCTGGAACCTGAACTCCTTCGATCAGGAGGGCGTCCAGCTGGGCAAGGTGCTTACCAAGCAGGTCCTGGCCGCCGGAGGCCCCTCCGATCCCGCCTTGGCGGAGTACGCGCGGCTCCTGGGGGCGCTGTGAGCCCGAGGAAGCCGTGCATCGCCTTTACCGGCGGCGGCACCGGCGGCCACGTCTATCCGGGCCTCGCGGTCATCGAGGAGCTGAGGCGCGTATGGGACGGCCGGATCGTATGGCTCGGATCGGGCAAGGAGCTCGAGCGTAAGGCCGTCGAGGACGCCGGCGTCGAGTTCTTCGCCCTACCCTCGGGCAAGCTCAGGCGCTCCCTCTCGCTTGAGAACGTGGCCGACGCCTTCAGGGTGGCCGCGGGCTTCGTCGCCGCCCGGCGCCTCCTGAAGGAGCTCGAGCCCCTCTACCTCTTCTCTAAGGGCGGCTACGTGAGCGTCGCGCCCTGCCTGGCCGCCGCGTCCTTGGGCCTGCCCTATGCGGTGCATGAGTGCGACCTCTCGCCGGGCTTAGCCACCAGGATCACGATACGCAAGGCCGAGGCGGCCTATCTCAGCTGGGACGCGAGCCTGGCGTATCTCGGCCCCGAGCTCAGGGCCAAGTCCGCCGTGACGGGCAATCCCGTCCGGGAGGCCTTCGAGGCCATAGGCCGAGGCGGCCGGGCGGCCGAGGCGGCCAGGGCCGCCGGGCGGGCCTGGCTGGGCTTCAAAGACGATGATTTCGTCGTCCTGGTCCTGGGCGGCAGCCAGGGAGCCGGGCAGGTGAACGAGCTGGTTTCCGCCGCGCTGCCGCGGCTCGTAAAGACGGCGTCGGTCGCCCATCAGACCGGGGCGGGGAAGCTACCGGCCCAAGCCCGCGCTCCCCGCTACCATGCCTTCGAGTTCGCCCACGGCAACATTGCCGAGCTCTACGCGGCCGCCGACCTGGTGGTCGGCCGCGCGGGAGCCAATACGCTCTGGGAGGCGACGGCGGCCGGCAAGCCGATGATCCTGGTGCCGCTGGAGCAGGGTAGCCGCGGCGACCAGGTGGAGAACGCGTCGAAGCTCGAGGCCGGCGGCGGGGCGATCGTGCTCGGCGGCGCGGACGCGACGGCGGAGGCCTTGGCGGCCGCCGCGGAGGCTTTGGCCGCGGACCCGGCTCGCCGCGCCGCCATGGCCGCGGCGGCGGCCGCGGTCGTAAGGACCGGCGCGGCGGCCGATATAGCCGCCAGGATCGCCGCCGCCGCCGCGCGCGCCGGGAAGGAAGTTCGATGAACGCGCTCGATTACGTACTGCTGGCCGTCACCGGCGTCTTGGGCCTGCGCTGCTTCTTCCGGGGCATCATTAGCGAGGTGCTATCCGCGGCGGCCTTGGTGGGCGGGGTGCTCGCCGGCGTGCTCTTCCACGCGCCCTTGGGAGCGTGGCTGGGCGAACGCTTCGGCTTAGGGGGATTCTCGCCGGTGGCCGGCTTCCTCCTGGCCTTCGCCGTGGTCTTCATCGTCGTCAAGATCGTCGAAGGGTCGCTGAGGAGCGTGCTCGAGCACCTCGAGCTTCAGGCCCTCGACCGCGTCCTAGGCTTCGGCTTCGGCCTCGTGGAAGGCCTAGTCCTTTCCGCGCTCGTCATCCTGGTCTTAAGCTACCAGCCCGTCTTAGAGCTGGACGAGTTGCTGGCCGGCAGCCTCCTAGCGCGGATCCTCTTGCCGCTCATCGCCGATTACCTACCCGCGGCCGCGGCTCTCGGCGCCGCCGCGGGCGAAGGGGCCTGATGTTCGAGAATATACTCGGCCAAGCCGAGGCGTGCGGACGCTTGGAGCGCGACCTATCCCAGGCGCGGCTCCCGCCGGCCATGCTTTTCGAGGGCCCCGCCCTGTCGGCCAAGGCCAGCGCGGCCTTGGAGCTGGGCCGAGCCCTCTCCTGCGCCCAGGGCGCCCGTTGGAACTGCGAGTGCGAGCACTGCTCCCGCCACCGCATACTGGCCCATCCCGACGCGCTCGTCCTGGGGCCGAAGGAACTGCGCCGCGAGCTCGCGGCCGGAGCCGAGCTCCTAAAGCGGGCGCCCGGGCTTCCTTCGCGCTATTTCTTCGTCCGCGCGGTACGGAAGCTCACGCGGCGCTTCGACCAGGCGCTGTACGCCGGCGAGGAGGCGAAGCTGGCCAAGGCCCTTCCCCTGCTCCGCTCCGCCTTGGAGGCCAGCGACGCCTGCCTGCCGGGGGGCCTCGGAGACGCCGAGGCGGCCAAGGAAGCCGAGAAGCTGCTAGCCGGCGTATTCAAGCTCCATGAGCTCCTCCCGGACGCGACGCCGGTGTTCCAGGTCCGGGCCGTCGAGCGCTGGGCGCGGCAGACGCCGCTCGGCGGGTCGAAGCTCATCGTCATCGAGCATGCGGACCGCATGCTCGACGCGTCGAGGAACGCCCTCTTGAAGATACTCGAAGAGCCGCCGGCCTTCGCCCGCTTCGTCCTTACGAGCTCGCGCAAGCAAGCCCTGATACCCACGATCCTATCCCGCGTCAGGCAGTACCGCTTCGAGCGGAGGCCGCCGGCCGCGCAGGGCTTGGTGCTCGAGCGCATATTCAAGCTGAAATCCGAGGACGCGACGGCGGGCGCGGCGCGGCCGGCGAGCCTGGAGGCGTTCTTCGCCGGCTACCAAGCCGCGGGTTCGGGCGGGCGCCTAGCCGGGCTGGGCCGGGCCTTCGCGGCGGCGCTCGCGGACGGCGTCGCCGACGGAGCGCCGCGGGGCGAGACCCCGCCGCGCCCGCTGGCGGCCTTGGCTGCCGAGTCGAAGGCGAACTCGCCCTACGACGCGATCGCCGCGGCGGCTACCGCCAGCGCTAATTTCGGCGCCTCCGACGAGGCCTGGGCCTGGTCCTTCCCCTCCTTCATGGAGGAAACGGTCGCCGCCTTCGCCGGACTCTGCCGATCCCCGAACGCCGGGGAGGCGGAGCTCAGGGCCGGGGAGCTGGCGGCCGCCCTAGCCCGCGACGCGCTGATGCGCTATGCGTCGTATAACATGAACCCGCTCGCCCTGGCCGAACGCTTCGCCGCGGACTTCATACGCGCCGCCGCGCCGCGGACCGGCGCGAAGCCCGGGGGAGGCTCATGAGGAAATTCCTCGAGCGGGCGCTCGACCGCGTCTCTCGCATGAACGAGGAGTCGATCCGCGGCCTCATACGCGTGCTCGCCGACGAGAACGACCGCCTGGAGACCGTCCTGGACTCGATGCTCGACGGCATCGTCGTCTGCGGCGGGAACCACGTCCCCATACTCATCAACAAGGCGGCCGAACGCCTCATCCCCCTGTCCCAGGCCGAGCTGTTCGACGCCCCGCTCTGGGTCGGCGTGCGCGACGAGGAGCTCGCCGCGTTCTTCCATCGCTGCCTCTCGGCCGAGGAGAGCGTCCTGGACCGGGAATTCTCGCTCGAGCGCTCGGACCGTACCCTGATCGTCGCCGTGAGCGTCACGCCCCTGGTCAAGGAGGGCCGCATCCACGGCACCCTGGTGCATATCGAGGAGACCACCGACAAACGCGCGCGGGAGGCCAGGCTACGCCGCGCGGAGAGCCTGGCCTCGCTCACCACCCTGGCGGCCGGCGTGGCCCACGAGATCAAGAACCCCCTGGGCTCCCTGAGCATCCACGTCCAGCTGGTACGCAAGGCCCTGGGGCCCGAGCCCGACAAGTCCGTGCTGCGCTACCTCGAAGTGGTCAACGAGGAGATCGACCGCCTGAACCGCATCGTGGTCGACTTCCTCTTCGCCGTGCGCCCCATGGATATCGTGCCCATCAACGACGACCCCAACGCCCTGCTCCGCGAGCTGGCCGATTTCGTCCGCGAAGAGGCGCGCTCGGGCGGCGTCGAGCTCCGGGAGCGCTACGCCGAGGGGCTAAAGCCCATACCCATCGATAAGCGCTACCTCAAGCAGGCGCTCCTCAACCTGGTCAAGAACGCCCTGGCCGCCATGCCCGACGGGGGCACCCTGTCGCTCTCGACCGAGCTGGCGGGCGACGAGCTACGCATCGTCGTGAAGGATAGCGGCTTCGGCATCCCCGAGGAGAAGCTCGGGAAGATCTTCGAGCCCTATTACACCACCAAGGAGAACGGCACGGGCCTGGGCCTGACGATAGCCTACAAGGTCGTCAAGGAGCACGGCGGGGAGATGGCGGTACGATCCAAGCCCGGCCAGGGCTCCGCGTTCACCATAAGCATTCCCATACCCCAGGGCGAGCGTAAGCAGATATCGGCCGGCGGCGCGGACGCCGTTGGCGCGGAGCAGGGCGACGGCGCGGAGCGGGGCGACAGCGCGGAGCGGGGCGACGGCGCGGCCCGGGGGCGAAGGGCGGAACGATGAAATTCACCATCTTGGTCGTCGACGACGAGAAGAACATACGCGAGGGCCTGGCCGAGTACCTACGCATGGACGGCTACGCGCTCAAGACCGCCGCGGACGGCCGCGAGGGCTTCGCCGCGGTCGAGACGGGCGAGGTCGACCTCGTCATAACCGACCTGCGCATGCCGGCTATGTCCGGCGGCGAGCTCCTGCGGCAGGTCGGCGCCCGCTATCCCTCGGTGCCGGTCATCGTGCTGACCGGGCACGGCACCGTAGAGGACGCCGTCGACGCTATGCGCAACGGCGCTTATGATTTCATAACGAAGCCAGTCAACCTAGACCACCTGTCCCTGCTCGTGAAGCGGGCGCTGGAGAGGCGCGAGCTGGCCAGGCGCAACGAGGAGTTGGCCGAGGAGGTGGAGCGCCAAAGGCGGGCCTCGAGCATCGTCGGCCGGAGCCCGGCCATCAGCCGCATCTTCGAGCTGGTGCGCAAGGTGGCGCCGACCAAGGCCAGCGTGCTCATAACCGGCGAGAGCGGCGTGGGCAAGGAGCTCGTAGCCGACGCCCTGCACAATCTCTCGCCGCGGGCCGACAAGCCCTTCGTGAAGGTGCACTGCGCCGCCCTGGCCGAGTCGCTCCTGGAGAGCGAGCTCTTCGGCCACGAGAAGGGCAGCTTCACCGGCGCCCAGGCCCGCAAGAAGGGCCGCTTCGAGCTGGCCCACGAGGGCACGCTCTTCCTAGACGAGATAGGCGAGATCAACCAGAACGTGCAGATCAAGATCCTGCGCGTGCTGCAGGAGAAGCGCTTCGAACGCGTCGGCGGCGAGGAGAGCCTGGAGGTCGACGTGCGGGTCATCGCGGCTACCAACCGCGACCTTAAGGAGGAGATCCAAAAGGGGAGCTTTCGCGAGGACCTCTACTATCGCCTGAACGTCGTCAACATCCACGTCCCGCCCCTCCGCGAGCGCAAGGACGACATACCCCTTCTGGCCGCCGCCTTCCTGCGGGAATTCGCCGAAGATAACGGCAAGGCCCTGGACGGCTTCGACCCCAAGGCGCGCGCCGCGCTCTACGCCTATCCCTGGCCGGGCAACGTGCGCGAGCTACGCAACTGCATCGAAAGCGCGGTGGTGATGGCCTCGGGACCCCTGGTCGGCTTGGACGACCTGCCGCCGGGCATACGCAAGAGCGCGGAGGAGAGCGTGGTGCGCATCCCCATCGGCTCGTCCTTAGCGGACGCCGAGCGCGCCCTGATACGGGACACCCTGGCCGCCTGCGGCGGCAACAAGAGCCGCACCGCGGAGACCCTGGGCATAGGGCGGAAGACGCTCTACCAGAAGATTCAGGAGTACGCGCTGGAGCCGGGGTCGGAGGACTAGGCCGGCTAGGCCGGCCGGGGCTCGGCGTCAGCCGCGGCGATCCTAAGGCGGAGCGCCCTCGCGGCCAAGCGCCTCGCGGGGTCCTCGTCGGCCGCGGCGGCGTCGAGCGCCGGCAGGAAGATGGCGTCGCCGGTGGCGCGCGCCGCCTCTAAGACCGCCTCCCGCAGGGCCGGCCCCTGACGCAGGTAGGCGCTCGCCAGCTCGGCCGCGCCCTGGGACAGGCCCAAGGCCGCGGCGGCGCGCACGCAGGCTCCGGCCACCGAGGGGTCGGGGTCGTACAAACCCTTACGCAGGAATACCCAGGCGCTCCGCTTGCCCGAAAGCCCCAGGTAGCGGGCCGCGCGCGCCCGATCCTCGGCCGCCCGCCCCTCCCCCAGGATGCGGCCGAGCTCGAAGAGGTCCTCCGGATCGGAGGCGGGCAGCGGCCGCAGGGCGGCGACCGGGCGCTCGGGCAAGGGCCGGGCCGAGATGAACTTGTACGCCCGGTTGATCCTGGCGAAACGGCCGGCGGTGCGCGGGTCGCGCGACGAGTCGGGATGGAAGCGCATGCTTAAATTGCGGTACGCGCGCTTGATCTCCTGGGAGGGGACGCCGGGCTCGAGGCCGAGGGCGACGTACGGGCTCCTGTCGTTCATGTTCATGACCTCCGGGACGGGCGGGCGGCTATCTCCGCCAAGAGGCCCTCGAGGAGGGTGGCGCAGCGCCCCGCCTTCTCATTATCGGCGGCCCGCGCCGCTTCCGTAGCCATAGACGCCAGCTCTTCCAGCTCCGAGGCCAGGAGGCCGTCGAGCTCGGCCGAACCGGCCTCGCGCTTGGCGCGTGCGGCCAAGGACAGGGCGCGGTCCGCGGGCGAGAGGAGCTCGTCCCGGCCTTCGAAGAACCTGACCGACTGCTCGGCCCCGGTATCGAGGTCCTTGGCGCTGACGAGGAGGAGGTCGCCCTCGTCGAGCGAGAATTCGACCATGATGCGCGGCTCGCCGCGCCGCGCCGCCCGGATGCCCGGCAGGAGGAAGCGGCCGACCGAGACGGGCTCGGCCGCGGCCGCCGCGGGGCCCGCGGGCCCGTCGCGATCGTATTGCAGGACGTGCATCTCGACCGATTTTTGGTAGTCCTCGACCGTGGTAAAGACGCGCTGGCCGAGCGCGGGCAGGGGCTCGCCCTTCTTGATGAGGGGGATGAAGCCGCCGCCGTCGATCTCCAGGCCGAAGCTACGCGAACATAGGTCGGTGAACTCGAAGCCGCTCACCGAGCGGGGTAGCCGGCCCTCCAGCCTGGCCGCCTCCACCGCGGCTCCGAGGGCCACCAACTCCTCCGGATTGACCCGGGGATCGGGCGATTTGGCGCAGAGCTCGGCGACCATGCCCGCCACGAGCGGTATCCTGGAGCTACCCCCCGAGAGCACGAGCGCGTCGGCCCGGTCCGCGCCCGCGGCCGACAGCACCTTACGGGTAAGGTCGAGGCTCCGCGCGATGAGCGGCCTGATGAGCTCCTCGAAGCGGGCGCGGCCGACCGTCACGCTCGGATGCATGACCCCGCCGGGCCCCCGGAGGAAGGGCACGGCCACGACCGCCTCTTCGCGCACGGACAGTTCGATCTTGGCTTTTTCGCAGAGGTCCAGGAGCATGCGCGCCAAGTAGGGGTCGTCGTCCGGCTTGATCCCGAACTCCGACTCGAAGCGGCCGGCTACCTCGCCGTAGAGCGCCGCGTCCAGGTCCATGCCGCCTAAGCCGTCGTCCCCTTCGGAGGCCAGCACGCGGCATGACGAGCCGCGGCTACGCAAGGCGGTCGCGTCGAAGGTCCCGCCGCCGAAATCATAGACGAGTATGAGCCGTTCGTCGCCGGCGCTCGGATCAGGCGCGGCGGATCCGCCGCCCGCGCCCGGTTCCGGCGAGCCCCGCTCCGGCGAGCCCCGCTCCGGCGAGCCCCGCTCGGGCGAGCCCCGCTCGGGCGAGCCCCGCTCCGGCCCCGCCGCGGCTAGGAGCCAGGCCCGGGCCAGGGCCGCGGCGGTCGGCTCGTTCATGACGCGGCGGACCTTGATCCCCGCCCGCCTGGCCGCCTCGCGGACGGCTCGGCGCTGGGGGTCGGAGAAGCGCGCCGGCACGGTCACCACCGCCTCCAGCTCGTCGACGCCGAGGAAGGCCTGCGCGT
>ERZ1066115.38-NODE-38-length-48893-cov-17.924526_pt1 | contig 48893 bp, 46 predicted proteins | sample MGYA00382762_ERZ1066115 | MGnify/ENA primary metagenome ERZ1066115 (study PRJEB33369, sample SAMEA5778345) | biofilm metagenome | biome: Industrial cooling water; feature: Water cooling tower basin; material: Biofilm | place: United Arab Emirates | collected... | reverse complement strand
CGTCGCCGCCGTTGGCGACATGGTCGATGATCTCGGCCTGGGCGCCACGGAAGGCAGGGTAGCCGAAAATGTCGCGCAGCAGGTCGAGCGCGCTGCGCGGTGTGGCGGAAGAAAAATCGGGCTTAGACACGGTCGACCGTGGGAATTGGCATTTTTGCGGTGATGCCGACGCTTGCGGCAGCGGTCCTGATCATTGGCTGGCGGGCCAGCGGTGGCGGGTCAAGTTTTCGCCGTCCCAGGCGAGGTAGTCGCCGTGAGATTCGTGCCAGTCGCCGAGGACCCAGCGTTCGACGTGGATGCCGTCGACGATGTGGTCATGGGTCGCCGGCTGGTGCGTATGGCCGTGGATGAAGGTGGCGTAGCCGTGATCGCGCAGGAAGTCGTCGGTCGCGGCGGCCTGCAGGTCGCTGTAGGGCGAGTCCTTGGCCTGTTGGCTGGCGATGCTCTGGGCGCGCATTTGCGCCGCCAGTTGCCGTCGCTGCTCGCGCGGGCGGGCGAGGAAAGCCTGCTGCCAGGCCGGGTCGCGCAATTGACTGCGCACCTGCTGATAGGCGAGGTCGTCGAGACAGAGGGCGTCGCCGTGGGCGAGCACGAACTGCCATTCCGGCGTGGACAGAATGTAGGGTTCGCTTAGTAACTGGCAGCCGCTGGCTTGTGCGAATTCAGGCCCGAGCAGGAAATCACGGTTGCCGTGCAGGACGCCGATGCGGACGCCGGCCTCGCTGGCCGCACGCAAGCCGGCGACGATGCGGGCGTTGTCCGGGTCGGCGAGGTCATCGTCGCCAATCCAGGCCTCGAAGAGATCGCCGAGCAAATACAACTCGCCGGCCTGGCGCACCGGGCCGGCGAGAAAGTCGAGGAACAGACCGGTCACCCCGGGTGACTGGGGCGACAGGTGCAGGTCGGAAGCGAAAAGGATCAAACGATTTCTGCTTTTTCGATGACCACATCTTCGACCGGAACGTCCTGGTGGAAGCCCTTGTTGCCGGTGCGCACGGCACGGATGGCGTCAACCACGTCGAGGCCTTCGACCACTTCGCCGAACACGCAGTAGCCCCAGCCCTGGCCCATCGGCGCCTTGAAATCGAGGAAATCGTTATCGACGGTGTTGATGAAGAACTGGGCGGTGGCCGAGTGCGGGTCATTGGTGCGGGCCATGGCGATGCTGCCACGCTTGTTCTTGAGGCCGTTGGCGGCTTCGTTCTCGATCGGGGCCTGAGTCGGCTTCTGGTCCATGCCGACGGCAAAACCGCCGCCCTGGATCATGAAATTCTTGATCACGCGGTGGAAAACGGTGCCGTTGTAGTGGCCGGCTTCGACGTAGGCGAGGAAGTTGGCGACGGTCTTGGGGGCCTTTTCGGCATCCAGCTTGAGGGTGATGGCACCGTGGTTGGTGGTGAGCTTGACTTGCGACATGTTGGGGGGTCCTTATTTTTCGGAAATGATTTTGACGTTCTGGATGAGCACGGGGGTCACCGGAACGTTTTCGTAATAGCCGTGGTTGCCGGTCGGCACCTTGGCAATCTGGTCGACGATGTCCATGCCCTGGGTGACCTTGCCGAAGACGGCGTAGCCCCAGGCGCGGCCATCGGTCGGGGCGCGGTGGTTGAGGAACTGGTTGTCCTTCAGGTTGATGAAGAACTGGACCCGCGCCGAATGCGGATCGGCGGTGCGCGCCATCGCAATCGTGCCGCGCTCGTTGCCGAGACCGTTGTTGGCTTCGTTCTGCAGGGCCGGGGTACGGGTCTTCTTTTCTTCCATCGACTGGTTGAAGCCGCCGCCCTGAATCATGAAGCCGTCGATCACGCGGTGGAAAATGGTGCCTTCGTAGAAGCCGTGCTTGGCGTTGTAGAGAAACATCTCAACCGTGCGCGGGGCCTTCTCGGGGTACAGCTCGAGCGTGACCTTGCCGAGCGAGGTGGTCATTTCGACGGTCGGCGCGGCCAGGGCCAGTGCGGAACAGAGGAGGCCGGCAAACAGGCTGCCGCTACGGGCGAAAAACGAGGTATGGCGCATCAGGCGCTCCCTTCATAGATGATTTTCCATTTGCCGTCCTCCTTCTGCCAGTACTGCCGCTTTTTCATCCGGTTATCCAGATTGTTGCTGCGGTAGTCCTGTTCGAAGGTGACGACGACGACTTCTTCCTTGCCCGGGTTGCGGAAAACGGACAGGTTGTCGAGCTTGACCTTGATCCATTCCTTGCCGGCGCCGACCTGCCGCTTCTGGGCGGCGAACTGGTCGAAATCCTGCTTGTCGCCCGAGCGGAAACGCTTCGAGTAATGCTTGAGGTAGCGCTCGACGTCGCGGCTTTCCCAGTCGTTGCGCCAGGCCTCGAGGGTCCGGTTGAGTTCACCGCGCTCCTTGTTCCAGTCGTCGAGCGACAGCCATTCAATCGAATTGCTGATGATCACCGGGGTCACGCCGACCTGCAGGTTCTTGGCCACCGCATCGAGATCCTGGTTGGCCAGCACCACGCAGCCATCGGAGGCGCGCGGCGGCCGGGCGTAGGTATCGGAGGGCGTGCCATGCAGCCAGATGCCGCTGCCGCCCCGCCCCTGGCGCCGGTCGAGTTCGTTCGGATAATTGAGCGGGAAGGCGCCGCTGCCGTAAAGATCGGCCAGTTTCTGGCGGGGCAGGTTGGCGGTGATGTGATAAACCCCGATCGGCGTCTTCTTGTCGCCCTCGATCAGCTTGTCCGTGCCCAGCTTGCCGTGGGTCACGTAGTAGTCGGCGACAAAACGCGGACGGCCGCCATTCTGGGTGTCGTTCTCGTAGAGATAGAGGCGCGAACGCTTGGTGTCCACGACGATGGCGTGTTTTTGATCCGGCTGCATCTGCAGCAGATAGCGCGGGACAGCGTCACCGGGCGGCTTTTCGCGGTAGGCGTTGAGCCGCGCCAGGGCTTCGGCGCGGAGGTCGGCAACCTTGTCGGCGGGGGCGTTGTTGAGTGCGCCAAAATTCTGGATCGGGCGGCTGCGGGCCAGCAGCAGGTCGCCACGGATCAAGTGGGCGAGGCGGTAATTCGGGTATTGCTTGAGCAGATTTTCGGTCAGGCTCAGGGCTTCACTGAGCCGGTTGGCTTCGATCTCGCGGAAAATTCGGGTCAGGCGGGCCTCCGGTGCCGAGTCCGAAACCGTTGCCGGTAATCCCCGGCTGGCGGCAGTGGCCGTGGCGACGGTGGCAACCGTGACCGCTGCCGCTGCCTTGGGCAGCGGGCGGGAAGTGTTGGGGGTGTTCGCCGCAGCCCCCTTCTTGCTGGCGACCACCCGGGTGGTCGGCCCCTTGTCCTTCTCCTTGTGTTCCTGGACCTTGGCGTGTGCCGCGAACGGCAGGCTGACGCAGAGCGCCAGTATCGTCAGCTTGCCTTGCATCAACGGGATTTTTCTTCCTTGATCAGCCATTTGCCGCCGCTACGGACGAACACCATGACCTTGCTCGCCGAGGTCGAAATCCCCGGCGCCTTGTAGTGCTGGCGCAGCTTGACCGTGGCCTGGTTGCCGTCGATGGTGATCTTCGGCGTGTCGTAGCTGATTGAAATCTTGCCGCCCTTGCCGGCGATACGCTGTTCGCGCTCCTCTTCCCAGGCCTTGCGCGACATGCCCTTGGGGGTTTCGAAGTCGCTGGCGTAAGCGGCGAAGTAGGCCTTCATTTCCTTGCGCATCCAGGCGCCGGACCAGGCGGCAAGCGCCTTGTTGATATCCTCGATGGCCGGATCAGGCTTGTTGCCGGCGGTTTCGGCGGTCGGCTTGGCTGCGGTGTTGCCGGTGGCAACAACCGGAGCGGCCGGGGTGCTGGCGGTGGGTGGCGTCAGGCTGGGCTTGGCTGCCACTACTGGCGGCGGGGGGGGCGGCAGGGAGCTGCTCGCTGCCGGGGTTGCCGTAGTCGCCGGCTTGGCTGCTGCCGGGGTGCTTGCGACGACCGTGGCGGCCGGGGCACTGGCCGGGGAGGCGGCCGGCTTCACGTTGGGGCGTCCAGAGGTGCTGATCAGGTCGCGGATCAGTGCCAGCTTGTTTTGCGTGGTCGAATTGGCGCTGTCGAGTTGCAGGGCCTTGTCGTAGGCCTGGCTGGCCAGCTTGGCATAGATGTCACCCAGATTTTCGTAGGCGATGGCATACGAGGGGTGGGTGCGGATCGCCATTTCCAGTGCCGAGCGCGCCTTGTCGTACTGTTTTTGCTGGGCGTGCAGCACGGCCAGGTTGTTGTACGGCTCGGGCAGTTCCGGGTAGTCCTCGGTCAGCTTGGTGAATACCGCGATGGCGTCGCCGGCCCGGTTCATTTCGGTATAGATCAGGCCCTTGAGGAAACGGCCCTGGGCGTCCTTGGGACGACTGGCCAGGTAGGCGTCAACCTTTTCCAGCGCTTGCGGATATTGGCCCTGCTTGATCAGGCGCTGCACATCGGGGAGGTTGTCGGCGAGGACGGGGGCAGTCATGCCGATCATCCAGCCGGCTGCAGCAACGCGCAGCATGCGCAGCGACAAGAGGCGGGAGCTGCGACCGGAGTCGGAGCCGGGCTGGAGCGGGAATTTCGAGGTCGGCGGCATGCTATAATTCGCGGGTTTCACAATCTTCCGATTCTATCAAAAACGCCGCTAAATCCATAGGTTCAGGCAGGCTTCGTTTGCCCCCTGTATCCGGACATTCTCGGCGGGAACCACCGGCATGCTCAAGATTTTCAATTCCCTGAAGCGCGAAAAAGAGGCGTTCACTCCCATCGAACCGGGCAAGGTCCGGATGTACGTCTGCGGCATGACGGTCTATGACTACTGCCATCTCGGGCACGCACGGGTGATGGTGGTGTTCGACATGGTCTATCGCTGGCTCAAGGCCTCCGGTTATGACGTCACCTATGTCCGCAACATCACCGATATCGACGACAAGATCATCAAGCGCGCCAACGAAAACGGCGAAACCATCCAGCAGCTGACCAATCGTTTCATCGCCTGCATGCACGAGGATGCCGATGCCCTGGGGGTGCTGCGTCCCGATCACGAACCGCGTGCCACCGAGTATGTGCCGCAGATGCAGGAGATCATCCAGCGCCTGGAGGCCAACGGCCTCGCCTATCAGGCTGCCGACGGCGACGTCAATTATGCGGTGCGCAAGTTTCCGGGCTACGGCAAGCTGTCCGGCAAGTCGCTCGACGACCTGCGTGCCGGCGAACGGGTCGAAGTTGACTCGGCCAAGCAGGATCCGCTCGACTTCGTGCTGTGGAAGCATGCCAAGCCGGGTGAGCCGGCCTGGCCGTCGCGTTGGGGCGATGGGCGTCCGGGTTGGCATATCGAATGCTCGGCGATGAGTTCGAGCATTCTTGGCCAGCACTTCGACATTCACGGCGGTGGCCAGGATTTGCAGTTCCCGCACCACGAGAACGAAATCGCCCAGTCCGAAGGCGCCAATTGCTGCACCTATGTCAATTACTGGATGCACAACGGTTTTGTCCGGGTCGATAACGAGAAGATGTCGAAGTCGCTCGGCAATTTCTTCACCATTCGCGAAGTGCTGCAGCAATACGACCCCGAAGTCGTGCGCTTCTTCATCCTGCGGGCGCATTACCGCAGCCCGCTGAACTATTCCGACGCTCATCTCGACGACGCCCGGCGCAGCCTGGATACGCTGTATTTCACGCTGCGCGACGTGCCGCCGGTAAGCCAGGAAATTGACTGGGCGCAACCGTTTGCCGCCCGCTTTGCTGCCGCCCTGAACGAGGATTTCGATTCGCACGGCGCGGTGGCGGTACTCTACGAACTGGCGGCCGAGGCCAATCGCCAGAAAAGCGGCGAGTTGTCCGGGCTGCTCAAGGCCCTGGCTGGCCTGATCGGCCTGCTTGAGCGCGATCCGCTGAGCTACTTGCGCGGCGCGGTGGGCGCAGTCGGCGGGCCGAATGAGGCCGAAATCGATCAGCTGGTAGCCGACCGGGTTGCCGCCAAAAAGGCGCGCAACTTTGCCGAGGCCGACCGGATTCGCGACCAGCTCAAGGCGCTGGGGATTGTCCTCGACGATACCGCGCAGGGAACCAGCTGGCGGCGCGCTTGAGTTGTTGGCGGCTTCTCTCTCATGAAAAACAACGGCCCTGAATCAGGGCCGTTGTTTTTTGTTCGTTGAAAAATGCCGATTTTTGGTGTTGACCGTGATCATCGCGCCAGAACGGGAGGTGATGTCGGGTGTGCTGTGGTCAGCGCAGAATTTTCCCGTCGGGGCCGACTACGGTCAGTTCGACGAAACGCGAACCGGTCCGGTGCTTGTTGCCGTAATCAATGCGGTAGCCACCCAGGTCAAAGTGGTTGAGACTTTCCAGTGCGCTGATCAGCTTTTCGCGGGTCAGGTCCTTGCCGGCCCGCTTCAGGCCTTCCAGCAGCGTGCGGGTCATCAGGTAGGCCTCCAGGCCGTGATATGAGGCTTTCTCGTCGCCGACCAGGCGACGATAGTCGCGCACGATGGGTAAGGTATCGTTCCACAGATGCGGGACCACCTGCGAGATGACCACGCCACGGGCATCCTTGCCCAGTTCGGCGATGAACTGCTCGGTACCGATCGGCGAGAGGGTCACGAACATCGGGTATTGCCCGGCTTTTTTCATCGCCTGGATGAAACTGACGGCCGGCTTGTGCAGTGCAACCAGGACGACGGCCTGGACCGAGGCGCCGGCAATTTTGCCGACGGCGGCGCTCAGGTCCGGGTTCTGGCGATCAATGGCGGCAGCTATGGTCAATTCGAGCTGGTGCTGCTTCAGTGCCTGGCTGACCCCGTCGAGTCCGGAACGGCCGAAATTGTCGTTGTGATACAGGACGCCGATCCGCTTCAGGCCCAGCGAGACCAGTTGCCGGATGATGGCATTGGTTTCATCGGCATAACTGGCGCGGGTGTTGAACAGATAGCGGGCATTGGGGTTGATGGTGAAGGCTTCGCGCAGCGGGTCGGCCCCGGAGATGGTTCCGACCAGCGGTACGCGAGCCGGTCCGAAAGCCTGGTTCATCGCGTCGATGGTGGGGTTCGAGCCGTAATAGCCGACCAGCGCAAAAACCTTGTGATCGTCGACCAGGCGGCGGGTGTTGCTGACGCTGCGGTTGCTGTCGTAAGCATCGTCAAGTGCCAGCAGTTGCAGCTTGCGACCGTTGATGCCGCCGGCCTGATTGACTTGCTCGAAGCCGGCCTGGATGGCGTATTGCATCTGTTTGCCGTAGCTGCCAATCGGGCCGGAGAGAGGTGCAGACATCCCGATCAGGATGTTTTTGTCGTCGATACCCGGTTCGCCATGCGCCAGCATTGAAAACATCATGGAGCCTGCGACCGCCAGCCATTTCAGAATGTCCATGAGCCTAGTGAGGGTGACGGAATAGTGGCTGCATTCTAACAGTCACCTGGCGAAATCGCGTCATCCCTACTTACTTTGGTGATAAGTGCCGTTGCCGGGGGAGGAAACTGTCGACAAAAAAGCCCGCCGTGACCGGCGGGCTTGTCTGGCTGATGGCGCGGTTTGCGCTCAGTCGCCAAAGAACTCCTTGACCTTGTCCATCCAGGACTTGGCGCGAGGGTTGTGGGTGGTTTCGCTTTGCTCGCTGCTCTCGGCCAGTTCGCGCAGCAATTCCTTTTGTTTTTCGGTCAGGTTAACCGGGGTTTCGACGACAACGTGGCACATCAGATCGCCGTGGGTGTGGCTGCGAACCCCCTTGATGCCCTTGCCGCGCAGGCGGAAGACGCGACCGGTCTGGGTTTCCGGCGGAATCTTGATGCTGGCGGCACCGTCCAGGGTCGGGATCTCGATTTCGCCGCCGAGCGCGGCGGTGGTGAAGGAGATCGGCATTTCACAGTGCAGGTCGTTGTGATCGCGCTGGAAGACCGGGTGTGCCTTGAGGTGAATCTGCACATACAGATCGCCTGCCGGACCGCCGTTCACGCCATGTTCGCCCTCGCCGGCGAGCCGGATGCGATCGCCCTCATCGACGCCTGCCGGAATCTTGACGGCCAGGGTCTTGTGCTGCTTGACGCGACCGGTGCCGCTGCAATTGCCGCAAGGGTCGGGAATGTAACGGCCGGTGCCGTGACACTTCGGGCAGGTTTGCTGGATCGAGAAAAAGCCCTGTTGCAGGCGGACCTGGCCGGCACCGTGACAGGTCGGGCAGGTCTTGGCCTGGGTGCCGGGTTTGGCACCGGAGCCGTCGCACTTGTCGCAAGCCTCCATGGTCGGGATGCGGATCTTGGTTTCCGTCCCGTGGGCGGCTTGCTCCAGCGTGATTTCGAGGTTGTAGCGCAGGTCGGCGCCGCGATAGACGTTGGAGCGCCCGCCGCCACCGCCTCCGGCACGGCCGCCGAAAATTTCGTCGAAAATGCCGCCGAAGGCATCGGCAAAGCCACCACCGCCAAAGCCGCCGCCGCCCATGCCAGCTTGCGGATCGACGCCGGCATGGCCGTACTGGTCGTAAGCGGCCCGCTTCTGCCCATCGGACAGGATTTCGTAGGCTTCCTTGGCTTCCTTGAATTTTTCTTCGGCCGACGGATTATCCGGATTGCGGTCCGGATGGTATTTCATGGCCAGCTTGCGGTAGGCCTTCTTGATTTCGTCGTCCGAAGCGTCGCGGTTGACGCCCAGGATTTCGTAAAAATCGCGTTTGCTCATGTTTTAGGATCGAGGAGTTAGTAGTTAGGATCGAGAGATCGGCAGGGTTATCAAGGGTCAGGAGGACTAAAACCGGGCGGGGGAATTTCCCCCGGGCCCGGTTGCTCGCAGCTAAAAGCTCGATCCTCGATCCTGACGGATCCTTACTTCTTGTCCTTGTTCACTTCCGTGAATTCGGCATCGACCACGTCGCCTTCGACCGTCTTTTCCTTGGCCTGTTGTTGCTGGCCACCGGCAGCACCTGCGGCGGCACCGGCTTCGGCCTGCTGCTGGGCGTACATCTTTTCACCCAGCTTCTGGGCGGCAGTGGAGAGGGCTTCGGTCTTGGCGGTGATGACGTCCTTGTCGCCGTCGCGCAGCACGTCTTCGACGTCCTTGATCGCGGCTTCGATGGCTTCCTTCTCGCCAGCATCCAGCTTGTCGCCGTATTCGGTCAGCGACTTCTTGACCATGTGCACCATGCCATCGGCCTGGTTACGGGCGTCGGCCAGCTCGTGCGCCTTCTTGTCTTCCTCGGCGTGCAGCTCGGCGTCCTTGACCATGCGTTGAATTTCTTCTTCGCTCAGGCCGGAGTTGGCCTTGATGGTGATCTTGTTTTCTTTGCCGGTGGCCTTGTCCTTGGCGGTGACGTGCATGATGCCGTTGGCGTCGATGTCGAAGATGACTTCGATCTGCGGCGTGCCGCGCGGGGCCGGCGGGATGCCTTCGAGGTTGAACTGGCCGAGGCTCTTGTTGCCGGCGGCGACTTCGCGCTCGCCTTGTAGCACGTGGATGGTCACGGCGGCCTGGTTGTCGTCGGCGGTCGAGAAGACTTGCGAAGCCTTGGTCGGGATGGTGGTGTTCTTCTGGATCAGCTTGGTCATGATGCCGCCCAGGGTCTCGATACCCAACGACAGCGGGGTGACGTCGAGCAGCAGCACGTCCTTGACTTCGCCCTGCAGCACGCCGCCCTGGATGGCAGCGCCGACGGCGACGGCTTCATCCGGGTTGACGTCCTTGCGCGGCTCCTTGCCGAACACTTCCTTGACCTTCTCCTGCACCTTGGGCATGCGCGATTGGCCGCCAACCAGGATCACGTCGTCGATGTCGCCGATCTTGCAGCCGGCATCCTTGAGCGCGGTCAGGCAGGGCGCGACGGTGCGTTCGATCAGCTCGTCGACCAGCGACTCGAACTTGGCGCGGGTGATCTTCAGTGCCAGGTGCTTCGGGCCGGAGGCGTCGGCGGTGATGTAGGGCAGGTTGATTTCGGTCTGCTGGCTGGAGGAGAGCTCGATCTTGGCCTTTTCGGCAGCTTCCTTGAGGCGCTGCAGGGCGAGCACGTCCTTCTTCAGGTCAGCGCCGGATTCCTTCTTGAATTCGTCGATGATGTAGTCGATCAGGCGCTGGTCGAAGTCTTCGCCGCCGAGGAAGGTGTCGCCGTTGGTGGCCAGCACTTCGAACTGCTTTTCGCCATCGACGTCGGCAATTTCGATGATCGAGATGTCGAAGGTGCCGCCGCCCAAGTCATAGACGGCGATCTTCTTGTCCTTGCCGGCGACCTTGTCCATGCCGAAAGCCAGCGCAGCAGCGGTCGGTTCGTTGATGATGCGCTTGACTTCCAGACCGGCGATGCGGCCGGCGTCCTTGGTCGCCTGGCGCTGGCTGTCGTTGAAGTAGGCCGGCACGGTGATCACGGCTTCGGTGACTTCTTCGCCGAGGTAGTCTTCGGCGGTTTTCTTCATCTTGCGCAGCACTTCGGCGGAGACCTGCGGCGGGGCGATTTTCTTGTCGCGCGCTTCAACCCAGGCGTCGCCGTTGTCGGCCTTGACGATCTTGAAGGGCATCAGGGAGATGTCCTTCTGCACTTCCTTTTCTTCGAAGCGGCGGCCGATCAGGCGCTTGACCGCGTACAGCGTATTCTTCGGGTTGGTCACCGCCTGGCGCTTGGCCGGGGCGCCGCAGAGGATTTCGCCGTCTTCGGTGTAGCCGATGATCGACGGGGTGGTGCGGGCGCCTTCGGCGTTTTCGATCACCTTGGGCTGACCGCCTTCCATGATCGCGACGCAGCTGTTGGTGGTGCCGAGGTCAATACCAATGATCTTGCCCATGTTCTGTTCCTTGCTAGGTAAATTACTGATGTTCGTCAATTGGGGGCTGATTTTTCGATTTCAAGCGCCCATTTCAGGCAATTTTCACGGTCGACCGTGAAAATTGCCGTTTTTCGTCTTACTTGCCCTTGGCCACCATCACCAGGGCCGGGCGCAGCGTTCGTTCGGCGATGGTGTAACCCTTCTGCAGCACGGTGACCACGGTGTTGGCTTCCTGGTCGGAGTCGACCATGCCAATCGCCTGGTGCTTGTGCGGGTCGAATTTTTCGCCGACCGGGTTGACCTCGTTCAGGGCGTTCTTTTCGAAGGCAGCAACCAACTGCTTGAGGGTCAGTTCGACGCCGGACTTGAAGCTGTCTACCGTCTGTTCCTGCACGGCCAACGCGGCTTCCAGGCTGTCCTTGACCGCCAGCAGTTCGCCGGCAAACTTCTCGACGGCAAATTTGTGGGCCTTGGAAATATCTTCCTGCGCGCGGCGGCGAATGTTCTCGCCTTCGGCCTTGGCGCGCAGCCAGGCATCGTAATGCTCGGCAGCCTTGAGTTCGAGGGCTTGCAATTGTTCCTGCACGCTGGGCAGGGTGTCGATGTGGGCGCCGTTCTCGGCAACCCCGGCGGTAGTGGCTTCGCCGGTGTTTTCGGGCAGGGCTTCCTGCGGGGTCTGTTGCTCGGACATCGGGTTTCTCCAATAAAACTTCACCCCATATGAGGGTGCTCGGCCGGCTTTCAAGCCCGGCCCGAAAAATAATCGGCAAAACAAAAGGGGCGCCCTGTGGACGCCCCTTGCTGGCGGGCTTGGGGTCAGACCCGGAAGCGGCCGACCAGATTGCCCAGGCCGTCGGCCAGGTTCTTCAGGTCGTGAGCGGCGTCTGCCGTCTGTTCGACCGACTGATTGTTGTCGCGGGCCATCGCGGCAATCGATTCGATATTGGCTTCGACATCGCTGGCGACCCGCCGCTGCTGCTCGGTGGCGGCCGCGATGGCATCGAGGCCGCGCCCGACTTCGAGGACCGAGCCGTTGGTCGCCTGCAGCACTTCGGCAACGCTGGCCACCGCAGTCTGGCTGCTCTCCAGGTGTTCCAGGCCGGCGTCAATGCTGCGCCGGACGGAAACCGACTGGGCATTCAGGCTGGAGGTGATGGCGTCGATTTCGCTGGCCGAACGGGAGGATTTTTCTGCCAGCTTGCGCACTTCGTCGGCAACCACGGCAAAGCCGCGCCCCTGTTCGCCGGCCCGCGCTGCTTCGATGGCGGCGTTCAGCGCGAGCAGATTGGTTTGCTCGGCAATGTCCTTGACTTCGCGGGTCATCAGGGTGATTGCATCGGTGTTGCGGACAAAGTTATTGACCGACTCGGCCATCTCGGTAACCGCCTGGGCGACAACATTCATTTCCTGGCGCAGGGTTTCCAGGTTGCGCCCACCCTCTTTGGCGCGCTCCAGGCTCTCCTGCGACTGGAGTTGGACGTGTTCGGCGCTCTGGGCAATCGAGGCGATGCTGGTCACCAGCTGCTCGACGGCGGCTGCGGCACCGATCGATTTTTCGTTCTGCAGGTGGGAGCTGTTGGAAACCGCGTCGGCGCTGTCGGACAGCGAGGCGACCCGCGAGGATACCTGTTGTGCCGAATCGCGCACCTGGCGTACGAGTTGATTGAAGTTTTCCATCATCTCGTTGAAGACCAGGGCAGATTGTCCGATTTCGTCCTTGCCCTTGACCGGGAGGCGACGGGTCAGGTCGCCCTCACCTCGGGCGATGTCGCGCAGGCCGAAGCGCAGTTCTTCCAGCGGCGCGGTGACGAAGTGCCGGCTCAGCCAATACACGATCAGCAGCAGTGCCCCCAGTGCCCCCAGGGCGGCGCCGGCAATCTTGAGGCGGAAGGAGGCGACCTCGGCTTCCACCGAGTCGAGCGAGACCTTCATGCTGACCACACCCAGTACGCTGCCTTCGGGCACCTGGTGGCACATGATGCAGTCCTTGCCGAGATAGTTCTTGGCGGCCTTGGTCGGGTTGATCACGCGCAGGAAGGTGCCGCTGCTGTCGTGTTCGACCGAAAGATGCGGCTTGCCGCTGTCCATCACCTGTTTTTCCAGGCTGTCGAGTTCGCGCTTGCTCTTGCTGTCGGGGCCGAAAATCTTGCTTACCGCCTCGCCACGGGCGACGTGCAGGTCCTTGATGATCGACAGCTGCTTGATCTGGTCAAGGAAAACCTCGCGCTGGCCGACGGTGCCGGTGATCATCATGCCGGTGAGGCCGGCCATTGTCATTTCGTGGATGCTCTGGGCAAAATCCTGTGCCTGCCTGATTGCCGTCTCCCGGTTGACCTGGGTGGTCCAGAGGATGGCCCCTACCCAGATGATTGCCAAGGTCAGCCAGATGGCTGCGGTAAGACGGACCCATATTTTCAGGTCGGCAAGGCGTGGCATGTTGCTCCCTTTCGTTTGCCCCGGCTAAGCGGTCAAATCAATTTGCTGGATTGTGCCAGTATTGCCATTTTCCTGCAAAAAAATCCCGGTACTGCGAACTGCTCCCAACAATTGATTGTTGCGATCCTTGATTTCAAAGGGGCTGCTGACCTGGCCGAGATGAATTGCGCCAACGCCGACCGAGTCCAGCGTTTGCAGCGTTTTCTCGCCGCTTGCGTCGAGGCTCCAGAGGCGCAGGTGACCAAAGGCGCTGTCACCCTCGTCGATCCAGCCATTGCCATCTTCATCAAGCCTGGCCAGTTCGGCAAAGCCGTTGTCGGTCTCGGGGCCGAACAATTCCTTGCCATTATTGACCTTGCCGTCATTGTTCCGGTCGAAGACCAGGAAGCCGCTGCCGGCAGCGACGAAGTTGATGTTTTCGTTCCGCCCGTCGGCATTGAGGTCGAAAGCGAAGCGCTGGTCGGTGAGTTGTGCGGCGTTGCCGTTGAAGTTCAGCACCAGCGGGTCCTTGCGCCGGGGTTCCTGGCCCACCCGCAAGGTCTGGCTGCTTTCCTGGTAGAACTCGCGCTGCATCGATAATTCGATCTTGAACGAGATTTCCTGGCCGTCGGCAGTCAGCACTTTTCCGGCGGCGGAAAATTGTGTCGATTCGACCTCGCGATAGGTTTCCCGGCGGGTGTATTCAAAGCCGCTGCGGCTGCGTTCCAGGCTTGCTTCAACAGCGGCTTGCTGGCTGCGGGTGCTTTGTATTTCGCTTTGCAGTTCGGCGCTGTCAAAAATCTCGACTTCATGACCGAGGAAGAATTCGACCACTGAGCGGATCAGTTGGGTTTTCGGGTCCTTGGCGACCTTGTCGCGAATTTCCTCGTCGATTTCTCGCGCCTGGCCACCGCCGTCGGCGGCGGCCAGTTCGCGGGCTGCGGGTGAAATCTGCACCGAGCCGGGATTATTGCCGCGCTCCTGCGGCGCAGCCGCAGCCGCTCGCAGGCCACCCCAGGTACGCAGCGATTCGTGTACTTCGCGCTGTTTGCGGGCGGCGTGAGCCGAATCCATTTGTACGTGACTGGCAGCGATTTTCATGACCGAACTCCGAGCAAGGGATGCCTGGGTTAACGGCGCATGCCGGCGGCGATTAAGTGCCGTCGATTATTTATTTCTGCCGAGTTCGCCAGCGCGCCTTGCCGATGCGGCCAGCTCGGACTGATCCGGGATCGGCTGGTCGAGCCAGCCGGCGAGTCCCTGGCAGGCGACGGCGTGCAGGGTTTCGATCCAGCTCGGGCTGGTGTTCAGTGCCGGAATGTAGTGATAGTCCTTGCCGCCGGCAGCGAGAAAATCGTGACGGCCTTCGAGCGCGATTTCCTCCAGGGTTTCCAGGCAGTCGGCGACAAAGCCGGGGCAGATCACGTCTACCCGTTCGACGCCTTCCTTGGCCCAGGCTTCCAGGGTTGGGGCGGTATAGGGCTGCAGCCATTCAGCCTTGCCGAAACGGGACTGGAAACAGACGCGATACTGGCCTTGCTGGAGGCCGAGTTCTTCCGCCAGCAGCCGGCCGGTTTTCTGGCATTCGCAGAAATAGGGGTCGCCCAGTTCAAGGCTGCGTTTGGGCAGGCCGTGAAAACTCATCAGCAATTTGTCGCGCGTGCCAAGTTGACCGTGTTTCTGCCAATGCTCCCGGACGCTGGCGGCAAGCGCCGCAATGTAGCCGGGGTGGTCGTGAAAATGCTTGATAAAGCGCAGCTCCGGTTGATTGCGGGTACTCAGCAGCCAGCGGGCGGCGTCGTCGACTACGGTGGCGCTGGTGCTGGCGGCGTATTGTGGATAGAGCGGCAGTACCAGAATGCGCTCGGCGCCTTGGGCCTTGAGCCGGGACAGCGTGTCCGGAAGGCTCGGGCTGCCGTAGCGCATCGCCCACTCGACCTTGACCTGAACACCTTGTCGGGCGAACGATTCGGCCAGGAGCCGTGCCTGTCTTTCGGTATATACGCGCAGTGGCGAACCTTCGTTCATCCAGATGCTGGCGTACTTGGCGGCGGATTTCCTGGGGCGGGTGTTGAGAATGATGCCGTTCAAGATCGGCCACCAGATCAGGCGCGGGATTTCGACGACGCGGGGATCGGACAGGAACTGCTTGAGGTAGCGGCGTAGGGATGGGGCATCGGGGGCGTCCGGGGTGCCCAGGTTGACCAGGACGACAGCCGTGTGACCGGCCGTGCCATGCTGGTACGGCGGCTCGGGAAGATAGCGGGGCATCAGAGGGTATCCGGGTGGGAGAGAGCGGAGGAAAGCATGCGCGCCGTGATGTCCACGATCGGAATCACGCGCTCGTAAGCCATGCGGGTGGGGCCGATCACCCCGAGCGAACCGACCACCTGGCCATTGACCGAGTAGGGGGCAGCAATCACGCTGCATTCGTCGAGCGGGGCGATGCCGGATTCGCTGCCAATGAAAATCTGGACCCCGTCGGCACGGTGGGAAACGTCGAGCAGGCGCATCAGGCTGGAGTGCTGTTCGAACAGGTCGAAGAGCTTGCGCAGGCGTTGCATGTTGGAGGCCAGTTCGTCGACGTCGAGCAGGTTCTTTTCGCCGCTGATGACATAGGGTGAGTTGTTTTCAGCCAGCGCGGCGTCTCCGGCTTCGAGGGCCAGGGTCATCAGCGGCTTGATGTCATCGCGCAGTTGCTGGATTTCGTGCGACAAGCGGCGGCGAATCTGCTCGAAATCGTGGCCGGCAAAATGCTGGTTCAGGTAATTGGCAGCAGTGGTCAGTTCGCTGGCGCTGTAGCTGCGGTCGGTGTGGACGATGCGGTTCTGCACATCGCCGTCCGTGGTGACCAGGATCAGCAGAATGCGTTTTTCGGAAAGGCTGAGAAATTCGATTTGCCGGATCAGTGTCTGCGTTCGTCTTGGTGAAACCACGACGCCGGCAAAGTGGGTCAGGCTGGAAAGCATTTGCGAGGCATTGGCGATCAACTGGCTGGCCGGCAGGCCGTGCAGGGCTTCTTCCATTTCGCCGAGTTGTCGGGCTTCCAGGGGTTGCACGGTGAGCAGGCTGTCGACGAACAGCCGGTAGCCCCGGGCGGTCGGAATCCGTCCGGCCGAGGTGTGCGGGCTGGCGACAAAGCCGGCGTCTTCGAGATCGGCCATCACGTTGCGGATCGTGGCCGGCGACAGGTCTAGCCCGGAAACGCGCGAAAGGACGCGCGAGCCGACCGGTTGGCCCTCGGCGATGTAGTGTTCGACCAGTGTCTTGAGCAGGCTTCTTGAGCGTTCGTCCAGCATGGCGCGATTGTACAAAAAACATGGGCAGACGCAGCAAGCGCTTTTTGTGCAAGAATTCGCCCCCATGATTAGAAGCTATGCTTCCCTTCGTCCCCCGCGCACCATCGCCCTGATCGGCCGTTACCACAGCCCGGAAATTGCAGAGTCCCTGCGCCGGCTGGCAGAGTATCTGCACGAACGGGGGGTTTCCGTTTTCATCGAGCGCGAGACCGCCGAAAATATCGGTCGCCAGGTCGACCTGGCGCGCTGGGTCACTTGCGGCTTCAACGATATCGGCGCACATGCCGACCTGGCCATCGTGCTCGGCGGCGATGGCACCATGCTCAACGCGGCACGTCGCCTGGCCCGTTACGGGGTGCCGCTGGTCGGGGTCAATCAGGGGCGGCTCGGGTTCATGACCGACATCGGTCGCGACGACATGCTGACCTGCATGGACGATCTGCTGGACGGCCGGTTCACGCCTGAAAAGCGGATGCTGCTGGCGGCCGAAATCGTGCGCCAAGGGCGTGAAATTGCCAGCAACATGGCGCTTAACGATGTGGTCATCGACAAGGGGGCGATTGGCCGGATGATCGAGTTCGAGCTCTTCATTGACGGCGAATTCATCTACAACCTGCGCTCCGATGGCCTGATCGTGTCCACGCCGACCGGGTCGACCGCTTATTCGTTGTCGGCCGGCGGGCCGATCCTGCACCCGACGCTGACCGGGATCGCGCTGGTGCCCCTGTGTCCGCACGCGCTGAGCAATCGCCCGATCATCGTCAATGACAGCGCCGAAATCGAATTGCGGATTGCCAACGCCGACGATGCGCGCGCGCACTTCGACGGTCAGGTGACGCTTGATCTGCAGCCGGACGATTGCCTCCGGTTGCGCCGTTCCGAATACACCATTTGTCTGCTCCACCCGCCGGGCTACAGCTATTTTGCGATGTTGCGGCAGAAACTGCACTGGAGCGAACGTCCCAAGGGGGTTTGATGCTGCGCAGTCTGTCCATTCGTGACTTTGTGATCGTTGATCGGCTGGAACTCGAGTTTTCTGCAGGGTTTGGCGCGTTAACCGGGGAGACCGGTGCCGGCAAGTCGATTCTGATCGATGCGCTGGCGCTGGCGCTGGGCGAGCGGGCCGATGCCGGCGTGGTCCGGGCCGGTCGGGAGCGGGCAGAAGTCGGCGCTGTCTTCGATATTTCGGCCTTGCCGGAAGTCGGTCAGTGGCTGGCGGCGCAGGATTTTTCCGCTGACGACGAGTTGTTGTTGCGGCGCGTGGTCGATGCCGGTGGCCGTTCTCGGGCTTACATCAACGGTTCTGCGGCCACCGCCCAGCAGTTGCGCGAAGTTGGCGACTGGTTGGTCGATATCCACGGTCAACATGCTCATCAGTCACTTTTGCGTCCGGATGCGCAGCGCCAGTTGTTCGACCAGCATGCCGGTTTGTCCGGTCTGGTGGCGCAGCTTGGCGAAGCCTGGCGAGCCTGGCGGGCGGCGCGGCAGACCCTGGAGCAGGCGAGCACCGATGCCGAAAGCCTGCAGCGTGAGCGCGAACAGCTTGAATGGCAGGTGGCGGAACTGGAACGCCTGGCGTTTACGGTCGACGAGTGGAATCAGCTGGAAATCGAGCAGCGGCGGCTGGGGCATGCGGCCGGCTTGATCGCCGGCGCGCAGTTTGCGCTGGAAGTCCTGGCTGGCGAAGAGGCGGCCTGCGAAAAACAGGTGGATAGCGTTGTCGCCCGCTTGCATGGGGTGGCCGAGTTTGATCCGGCGCTGGCCGAGGTTGCCGCTTTGCTGGAGTCGGTGCAGGCGGAATTGGGCGAGGCGGTGTCGCAGTTGCAGCGCTACGTTGACCGGGTCGATCTCGATCCGGCCCGTTTGAGTGAGGTCGAGCAGCGCATCGACGCGATTCTGGCGCAAGCGCGTCGCCAGCGTGTCGCGCCGGCCGAATTACCTGGCTTGCTGGCGGCCTGGCAGCAGCGGTTGAGCGAGTTGCAGGCGGCAGCCGATCTGGAATTGCTGCAGACCCGGGCGGAGGCAGCCGAGGCGACGTATCGCTCGCTGGCCGGGCAGTTGTCGGCGGCCCGGCAGGCGGCCGCGACCGAAGTCGGAGCTGCAGTCAGTGCCATCATGCAGCAGCTGGCGCTTGCCTCCGGGCGTTTCGAGGTGGCCTTGCCAGTGCTTGCCCAGCCAGCGCCATTCGGGCTGGAGCAGGTGGAGTTTCGGATCGGTGGTTTGGCCGGTCATCAAGCCAGGCCCTTGGCCAAGGTCGCTTCAGGTGGCGAGTTGTCGCGCATCAGTCTGGCGATTCAGGTGCTGACGTCGCGCTCTGCGAGGGTTCCGACGCTGATTTTCGACGAAGTTGATGTCGGGATCGGTGGTGGGGTGGCCGAAATTGTCGGGCGTTTGCTGCGGCAGCTAGGGGGCGAGCGCCAGGTTCTGTGCGTCACCCATTTGCCGCAGGTTGCTGCACGTGCTAACTGGCAGTGGCAGGTCAGCAAGTCGCGGCAGGGCGAGGAACTTGTCAGTTCGATTCGTGCCTTGGGTGAGCAGGAGCGGGTTGGTGAAATCGCACGCATGCTCGGCGGGGTTGAGCTGACGGAAATCACGCTGGCGCATGCGCGGGAACTGCTGGCCCTGGAAGCCATTTGATTGGCTGTGGCTGGCGGTTAAGGCTATAGTCAAAAAGGACTTTTGCTTGCCGCTAAGCGGTGCTGATCAGGTCTGAGCCTCGGTTTTTTTCTTCCGTTCGCACAGGGCTTTGGTCTGACCGGGATCGGCGGATTCTTTCTGCAGGTTGCTCTGCCATGTCTGTTGTCTCTCCACTCGCGACCACCTCGGTCTGGCCCTCCGTTGCCGGTCTTTCCGCGCGTACTTCCGGGCGTGGCGGCCAGGGGCAGGATGAGCTTGCCGAGGCGCAGCAGTTGGCTCGCCTTGCTGCCGTTGATCGCCAGGTGCGGGCACATGAGCAGGCTCACCAGGCGGCGGGAGCCGGGCTGGCCGGGGGCGCCAGCTATCAATATCGGCGCGGGCCGGACGGTCGGCAATATGCCGTTGCCGGAGAGGTTGCGATCAGCATGGCTCGTGGGCGGACGCCGGCTGAAACACTGGCGCGAGCCGAGCAGGTTCAGGCAGCGGCGCTGGCGCCGGTCGACCCATCGGCGCAAGACCGCTCGGTGGCAGCGCAGGCGGCACGCATGGCGCAGGAAGCAAGGCGGGAACAGGCACTGGCCGAAGCGGGGGCGGGTGCCGAGTCGGCTGTGCGCGATCCGTTTGCACTGCACGGTGCGGCGGCCTATCGTCAGATGGCTGGCGGTGCGGCGCCGCCTGCCGTCGATGCCTGGGCGTGAGGCGGCTCAGAACAGGCGGCTTAAGGCGAAGGCTGCAAGCAGCAGGAACAGCGCCCCGCTGACGCGGTGAATCCAGGTTAGCGGCAAGCGCTGCAGCCATCGGCGGCCGGCGTAGATCCCGATCAGCGAGGTGCCGGCCAGGGCCAGGGTGGCGCCGCACCAGACGGCGGTGGCCGCTTGGGTGCTGCCCAGACCGGCGACGGCGATTTGTGTCTTGTCGCCAAATTCTGCGAGAAAGATCAGCAGGAAAGTCGTGGCAAAAATGCCGTGCCCCTGTTTCTCCGGGCATGCATCCTCGTCGTCGTCTTCCTGGTAGCGCAAGGCGCTAATGCCAAAAGCGGCAAACAGCGTTGCCACGGCGGCGGTAATCAACCACTCCGGAAGCCAGGCTGCAACAGCTGCACCAAATAGTGTAGCGAGCAGGTTGAGCAGGGCAAAGGCGCTGATTGCTCCGGCTGCCACCGGCAGGCCACGGTGGCGGGCGGCCAGGGTCATGCAGACCAGCTGGCTTTTGTCGCCGAATTCCGCCAGTGTGATCAGGGCGAAGCTGGTCCCCGCCGATGTTAGCCACTGGCTGGCTGTGCTGCCTGCTGCTAAATCCGGCATCGGCGTCTCAGTTGTCCTTGTCCTGGCGATGCGGGCAGGCGCTCTTGGTGCATTGAGCGTAGAGATACAGCGCGTGGTCCTGGATGGCAAAGCCCCGTTCCTCGGCGATGGCATTTTGCCGGCGTTCAATCTCGGGGTCGTAAAACTCCTCGACCCGGCCGCAATTGATGCAAACCAGGTGGTCGTGGTGCTTGCCTCGGTTGATTTCGAAAACCGCCTTGCCGGATTCGAAGAAGTGCCGCTCAAGCAGGCCGGCTTGCTCGAACTGGGTCAGTACCCGGTAGACCGTGGCCAGGCCGATATCCATATTTTCGGCGATCAGCAGGCGGTAAACGTCTTCTGCTGCCAGGTGTCGCTGGCTGCTGTTTTCAAACAGCTCGAGTATCTTCAGGCGGGGGAAAGTGGCTTTCAGCCCGATGTTTTTCAGGCTTTGCGCGTCGCTCATCTTGTATTTTTTCCGGAAAACAGTGGCTCTGGGCCGTTGGGGATTTCGGGTATGATATAACGCTTCCCCGTCGTTTGAGAAACTCCGGAATTGAGCATGCCTTTATTTCGCTCGTTGTTTACGCTTGGTTTTTGCCTGTCCATCGCGGCCTGTTCCTACAAGCCGGCTTTCGTCAGCGAATACAAAATTGATGTCCAGCAGGGTAACGTCCTGTCGCAGGAAATGGTGGCGCAACTCAAGCCCGGGCTGACCCGCGACCAGGTTCGTTATGTTCTGGGGACGCCGCTGGTCGCCGATATTTTCCATCAGCAACGCTGGGATTATGTCTATCGCTATCGCAACGGTCAGACCGAACAGGTCGAGACCCGCAAGCTGGCACTCTTTTTCGACGGTGATAATCGCCTGGAGCGGGTCGCCGGTGATGTCGAGGTGGCGGCAGTGGGTGATCTGGTGGCGCCGGTGGCGCGCAATCGGGTCGTCGATCTCGGATCGATCTCGCCGGAGGCTGCAGCCAAGGGGTTGCCACCAAATCAAGAGCAGGGCTATTTGCGCCGTTTGATGAACATGATGGGTTTGTGAAATGACTGTACCGCGGATTGGAATTGTGGGCGCCAGCGGGCGCATGGGGCGGATGCTGATCGAGGCTGTGCTCAAGGATGAGCGGGTGGCGCTGGGGGCGGCGTTTGATTTGCCGGGTAGTCCGGCGGTCGGCAAGAACGCCGGCGAGCTGGTCGGGATGGCGACGTCGGTGCTGGTCAGTGATGACCTGGTCGGCGGTTTGGCGGCGATCGATTGCCTGATCGACTTTACCCGGCCGGAAGGTACATTGCATCATCTCGAGCTGTGCCGTCAGGCTGGAGTCGCGATGGTGATCGGTACGACCGGGTTCGAGGCGGAGGGTAAGGCTGCAATTGCCCGTGCAGCGGAGGATGTTCCCGTGGTTTTCGCCCCCAATATGGCGGTTGGGGTTAACCTGGTTTTCAAGCTGCTGGATACGGCGGCCCGGATTCTCAATCAAGGCTACGATATCGAGATTGTCGAGGCGCATCACCGGATGAAGATCGATGCGCCGTCGGGTACGGCGTTGCGCATGGGTGAGGTGATTGCCGGTGCGCTCGAGCGTGATCTCAAGGAGTGTGCAGTTTATGGGCGCGAGGGGGTGACCGGCGAGCGCGATCCATCGACAATCGGTTTTGCCACGGTGCGTGGCGGCGACATTGTTGGTGACCATACGGTCATGTTCTGTGGTCTGGGTGAGCGTGTCGAGGTGACCCACAAGGCCAGCAGCCGGATGCCTTACGCGCTGGGAAGCTTGCGTGCAGCGAGATTCCTGGCTGGGCGCAAGAATGGCTTGTTTGATATGCAGGATGTCCTCGGTTTGCGTTGATCGGCTTGGCTTCCCGGTGGGTTGATTTGCCTGTGGGGCGGCTTTTCGGCTAAAATTGGAAGGTTTGAAAGTACAAGCGGGGAGGCGAAAGCCTTCCCGCTTGGCGCATGAATAAGCTGAAATTGCTGAAATTCCCAGGAGAGCCGGTCGTGTCCTTGTTGCCCTCATTTTCCCCCGCCATTCTTGCCCTTGCCGACGGAACGGTCTTTCGCGGCCAGTCCATTGGTGCTGACGGCGTCACCAGCGGCGAAGTGGTATTCAATACTGCCATGTCGGGCTATCAGGAAATCCTTACCGATCCTTCCTATTGCCGTCAGATCGTGACGCTGACTTATCCGCACATCGGTAACACCGGTTGCAATGCGGAAGATTTTGAATCCAATGCGAACTACGCTGCTGGTCTGGTCATTCGTGATCTGCCTCGGCGGGCTTCCAATTGGCGTTGTCAGGACGATTTGTCGTCCTATTTGAAGAAACACGGCATTGTTGCCATCGCCGGGATCGATACGCGCAAGCTGACTCGCATCCTGCGCGAAAAAGGGGCGCAGGCCGGCTGTATCCTCGCTGGCGAGGCCGATGACGCCAAGGCCTTGGCAATGGCCCGCGCCTTCCCCGGGTTGGCCGGCATGGATTTGGCCAAAGTGGTTTCCGCCAAGGAAGGCTATGCCTGGAACGAGGCCGAGTGGACCCTGAAGGGCTACAAACCGCGCGCCGAGGAGCGTTTTCACGTTGTTGCCTACGATTTCGGCGTCAAGCGGAATATCCTGCGCATGCTGGCCGAGCGTGGCGTCAAGCTGACCGTCGTGCCGGCGCAGACGCCGGCGGCGGATGTGCTGGCGATGAAGCCGGATGGGGTGTTCCTGTCCAATGGTCCGGGCGATCCGGAGCCTTGCGACTACGCGATTGCTGCCATTCGCGAATTCCTTGAGCGTGGTGTGCCGACCTTCGGCATTTGCCTCGGTCATCAGTTGCTGGCCCTGGCCTCCGGAGCCAAGACGCTGAAGATGAAATTCGGCCACCACGGTGCCAACCACCCGGTCAAGGACATGGATACCGGCCAGGTGCTGATTACCAGCCAGAACCACGGTTTTGCGGTGGATGCTGATTCCTTGCCGGCCAATCTGCGGGCGACCCACGTCTCGCTGTTTGATGGCTCGTTGCAGGGCATTGCCCGTACCGACGTCCCCGCCTTCTCGTTCCAGGGGCACCCGGAAGCCAGCCCCGGTCCGCATGATGTGGCCTACCTTTTCGACCGCTTCCTCGACTGCATGACGCGTGGCGTCGTTGCGTTGAACCCCGCGCAATAAGCGGCACAGAGAGAGATACAGAAGATGCCGAAACGTACAGACATTAAAAGCATTCTCATCATCGGCGCCGGCCCGATCATCATCGGTCAGGCCTGCGAATTCGATTACTCCGGCGCCCAGGCCTGCAAGGCCCTGCGCGAGGAGGGTTACAAGGTCATCCTGGTTAACTCCAATCCGGCGACGATCATGACCGACCCGGAAATGGCCGACGTCACCTACATCGAGCCGATCACCTGGCAAGTCGTTGCCAAGATCATCGAGAAGGAGCGCCCGGATGCGCTGCTGCCGACCATGGGTGGCCAGACCGCGCTGAACTGCGCGCTCGACCTCGACCGCGAAGGCGTGCTCGCCAAGTTCAACGTCGAGTTGATCGGTGCTTCCAAGGAGGCTATCGACAAGGCCGAGGACCGCCAGAAGTTCAAGGACGCGATGACCAAGATCGGTCTCGGTTCCGCCCGTTCGGCGACGGCGCACAGCATGGAAGAGGCCTACCAGGTGCAGGCGATGGTTGGCTTCCCGACCATCATCCGCCCGTCGTTTACCCTGGGTGGCACTGGCGGCGGCATCGCCTACAACATGGAGGAGTTCGAGACCATCTGCAAGCGCGGTCTCGAAGCCTCGCCAACCAACGAGTTGCTGATCGAAGAATCGCTGCTCGGCTGGAAGGAATACGAAATGGAAGTGGTCCGCGACAAGGCGGACAACTGCATCATCGTCTGTTCCATCGAGAACCTCGATCCGATGGGCGTGCATACCGGCGACTCGATCACCGTCGCCCCAGCCCAGACGCTGACTGACAAGGAATACCAGCTGCTGCGTAACGCCTCGATCGCTGTCCTGCGCGAAATCGGCGTCGACACCGGCGGTTCCAACGTGCAGTTCTCGATCAATCCCAAGGATGGTCGCTGCATCGTCATCGAAATGAACCCGCGCGTGTCGCGTTCGTCGGCACTGGCCTCCAAGGCCACTGGCTTCCCGATTGCCAAGATCGCTGCCAAGCTGTCGGTCGGTTACACCCTTGACGAACTGACCAACGACATCACCGGCGGCAAGACGCCGGCGTCGTTCGAGCCGTCGATCGACTACGTCGTGACCAAGGTGCCGCGTTTCGCCTTCGAGAAGTTCCCGCAGGCCGATTCGACCCTGACCACCCAGATGAAGTCGGTCGGTGAAGTGATGGCCATGGGCCGCACCTTCCAGGAATCGCTGCAGAAGGCACTGCGTGGCCTCGAAGTCGGTGTCGATGGCTTCAACCTGAAGTCGGTCGATCCGGAAACCATCGACGAGCAGCTGGCGCGTCCGTCGCCGGATCGTCTGTGGTACGTCGCCGATGCCTTCGGTGTCGGCATGAGCGTTGAAAAGGTCTTCGAGCTGACCAAGATCGACCCGTGGTTCCTGGTCCAGATCAAGGAGATCGTCGATCTCGAATTGGCCGTCGAAAAACGCGAATTTTTGTCGTTGACCGCAGACGAACTGCGTTTCCTGAAGAAAAAGGGCTTCGCCGACCGTCGTCTGGCCTACCTGCTGAAGACGACCGAGTCCGAGTTCAGGAAGCGTCGCCACGAACTGGGCGTGCGCCCGGTGTACAAGCGCGTCGATACTTGCGCCGCCGAATTCTCGACCAACACCGCTTACATGTACTCGACCTACGAGGACGAGTGCGAGGCCAACCCGACCGACAAGAAGAAGATCATGGTGTTGGGCGGCGGCCCGAACCGGATCGGTCAGGGCATCGAGTTCGATTACTGCTGCGTGCATGCCGCGATGGCGATGCGCGAAGACGGTTACGAAACGATCATGGTCAACTGCAACCCGGAAACCGTTTCGACCGACTACGATACTTCTGATCGCCTGTACTTCGAGCCGCTGACGCTGGAAGACGTGCTGGAAATCTGCGCCATCGAGAAGCCGGAAGGCGTCATCGTCCAGTACGGTGGTCAGACCCCGCTCAAGCTGGCGCTGGCACTCGAAGCCAACGGTGTGCCGATCATCGGTACGACGCCGGAGTCGATCGACATCGCCGAAGACCGTGAGCGCTTCCAGAAGCTGCTGCACGATCTCGGCCTGAAGCAGCCGCCTAACCGCACTGCGCGTACCGAAGAAGAGGCCCTGCGTCTGGCCGCCGAAATCGGCTATCCGCTGGTCGTGCGTCCGTCCTACGTGCTGGGTGGCCGGGCCATGGAAATCGTCCATGAGCAGAAGGATCTCGAGCGCTACATGCGTGAAGCGGTCAAGGTTTCCAATGATTCGCCGGTGCTGCTCGACCGCTTCCTGAATGATGCCGTCGAGTGCGACGTCGATGCCCTCTCCGATGGCGAGGAAGTGATCATCGGTGGCGTGATGGAGCACATCGAACAGGCCGGCGTGCACTCCGGTGACTCGGCCTGCTCGCTGCCGCCGTACTCGCTGTCGGCCGCGATCCAGGACGAACTGCGCCGTCAGACCCAGCTGATGGCCAAGGCGCTCAACGTTTGCGGCCTGATGAACGTGCAGTTCGCGATCAAGGACAACGACGTCTATGTCCTCGAAGTCAATCCGCGTGCTTCGCGGACCGTGCCCTACGTGTCCAAGGCGACCGGCCTCCAGCTGGCCAAGATCGCCGCTCGCTGCATGGCAGGCAAGAGCCTGAAGGCGCAGGGCATCACCAAGGAAGTCGTGCCGCCGTATTTCTCGGTCAAGGAAGCGGTTTTCCCCTTCGTCAAGTTCCCTGGCGTCGATACCATTCTTGGCCCGGAAATGAAGTCGACCGGCGAGGTGATGGGGGTCGGTACCAGTTTTGCCGAAGCCTTTGTCAAGTCCCAGCTCGCTGCCGGCGTCAAGTTGCCGAAGGCAGGCAAGGTCTTCCTGTCGGTCAAGGACAGCGACAAGGCCAAGGCGGTTGAAATCGCCCGTCACCTGCATGAGGCGGGCTTCCAGCTGGTCGCTTCGCGCGGTACGGCGAAGGCGATTGAAGCTGCCGGTCTGCCGGTGCAGCAGGTCAACAAGGTGACCGAAGGTCGTCCGCACATCGTCGACATGATCAAGAACGATGAAATCGCACTGATCATCAATACCGTCGAAGAGAAGCGCGGTGCAATCAACGACTCGCGCTCGATCCGGACTTCCGGTCTGCAGGCGCGGGTCACGATGTACACCACGATCTGGGGTGCCGAGGCTGCTGCCGAGGGGATTCGCAATCGTGCCGAACTGGAGGTCTATTCCATCCAGTCGCTGCACGGGCAACTGCAGTAATCGTTGTTTCAGCCGCCGGGTCGCCCGCTGTGGGCGCCGGCGGTTTTGCTTTTTCGAGGGAAAAAGATGAATAAAGTACCGTTGACCGTAAAAGGTGCAGAAAAACTGCGCGAGGAACTGCATCGGTTGAAAACCGTGGAGCGCCCGAATGTGATTGCGGCGATTGCCGAGGCCCGTTCGCATGGCGACCTGTCCGAAAACGCCGAGTACGATGCCGCCAAGGAACGTCAGGGCTTCATCGAGGGGCGGATTCAGGAAGTCGAGGGCAAGCTTTCCAATGCCCAGATCATTGATCCCAAGTTGCTTGATGCCGACGGGCGTTGCGTCTTCGGTGCAACGGTCGAGATGGAGGATCAGGACTCCGGCGATACGGTGACCTATCAGATCGTCGGCGAAGACGAGGCTGACATCAAGGACGGAAAAATTTCGGTGAGCTCGCCGCTGGCGCGTGCGCTGATCGGCAAGTACGCCGGTGATATTGCGCAGGTGCAGGCCCCGGGTGGCTTGCGCGAGTACGAAGTGCTCGACGTTCGCTACGAGTAAGTCGGTGCGGCGGCACTTCTCGGACTGGTTTCGCGGGCCGCTGCTGATTATTTGGGTAGGTAGCCTGTGGGTGGTTGGCTATCTGGTTGTTCCCCAGTTGTTTGCCTTGCTGCCCGATCGGGTTTTGGCCGGGCAAGTTGCCGGCGGCTTGCTGCGGCAGACGGCCTGGATCGGGTTGGTGCTTGCGCCTCTGGTGTTATTTCTGCTTTGGCCGGTCGTCGCGGGGTGTGGCTGGCGTCGGCGGCTGCCCTTGCTGGTGTCTGTGGCCCTGATTGCCGCCGGCCATGCGGTGGCCTTGGCTTTGTTGCAACCCGAAATGGCGGCCATGAAGGTGGCTGTGGCGCCGCTGGATGTCATGCAAAGTCCGCTGCGTGAGCAATTCATCCGCTGGCATGGGATCGCCAGCGGAATTTACTTGCTGCAAAGCCTGCTGGCTTTGCTGGTGGTGCTGCGCTATGGCACAGCCGCCCGGGCTCAGCCTTGAAAGCTGCGTTTGGTTCGGCGCGGTGCGCTACGTCCCGGCCTGCTGACTGGTTTGCTGTCTTCAGGGCCGGGGCGCCAGACCACCAGGAGTTTGCCGATGTGCTGGACCTGGGCGGCTCCCAGTTCGGTACAAATCCGCTCGTAGTAGGCGATGCGGTCTTCGCGGCTGTCACCGTAAACCCGGATCTTGATCAGTTCGTGGGCTTTCAGACAGATATCGATTTCGCGCATGACCGCGTCGGTCAGGCCGTTTTCGGAAATCGAAACGACCGGGTTCAGGCTGTGCGCACGGGCTTTCAATTCCCGGCGCTCGATGGGCGATAATTGCAGCATTGTTTAAAACCTTTCAAAAACCGTATTTTACCGAATGAAAAGAACCCGGACCAGCAAGGCGTGGATGCAAGAGCACGTCAATGACCCTTATGTGCAGTTAGCCAGGAAGGAAGGCTGGCGTTCGCGGGCTGCTTTCAAGCTGATGGAGATCGACGACAAGGATAAACTGCTGCGGCGCGGCGAGGTTGTTGTTGACCTCGGGGCGACCCCTGGCGGATGGTCGCAGGTGGCAGTCAAGCGGGTCGGCAATGAGGGTTTGGTCATCGCACTTGACCTGCTCGAGATGGAGCCCTTGCACGGCGTGCATTTCATTCAGGGCGATTTCCGCGAAGACGATGTGCTGGAACGGCTGGAGGCTTGCGTCGGTGAGCGCCAGGTTGGTCTGGTGATGTCGGACATGGCGCCCAACATGTCGGGCGTGCCTTTGGTTGATCAGGCGCGGGTGATGCATCTGGCTGAATTGGGTCTGGAGTTTTCCCAGGCGCATTTGAAACCGGACGGGGCTTTTCTGGTCAAAGTCTTTCAGGGCAGTGATTACGAAGCGTTTTTGCGCCTGATGCGCGAGACCTTCAAGACCGTTCAGGTGCGGAAACCGGACGCTTCTCGTGATCGCAGTCCTGAGTTGTATTTACTGGGTCGTGCCTTGCGTTGAAAGTTTTGTTTAGAATGTCGTTTTTTCGCTCGACGTTGGATAGAGGAGAGCAGGCTTGAACAACATGTTCAAAAATCTTGCGGTCTGGCTGGTGATCGGCCTGGTGTTGATGACCGTTTTCAACCAGTTCAATAACCGGCAGGTCCCGAACGGTTCGATCGAGTATTCCCAGTTCATCGAAGAGGTGAAGCAGGGCAGGATTGCCAAGGTGGTGATGGAGGGGCGTACCCTGAAGGCCACCACGTCCGAAGGGAAGCGTATCACTTCGTATGCGCCTCCGGATTTGTGGCTGGTTTCAGACCTGTTGAAGAATGGGGTGAAAATCGAAGCCAAGCCTGAGGAAGAGCCGTCCTTCCTGATGAATCTTTTCGTCAGCTGGTTCCCGATGCTGCTCCTGATCGGTGTCTGGGTGTTTTTCATGCGGCAGATGCAGGGCGGTGGCAAGGGCGGAGCATTTTCATTCGGCAAGTCCCGGGCGCGAATGATGGACGAGGCTCAGAACACGATTACCTTCGTCGATGTCGCCGGCTGCGACGAGGCCAAGGAAGAAGTTCAGGAGTTGGTCGATTTCCTGCGCGATCCCTCCAAATTCCAGAAGCTGGGTGGGCGTATTCCCAAGGGGGTGCTGATGGTCGGTAACCCGGGGACGGGTAAGACCCTGCTCGCCAAGGCGATCGCCGGCGAGGCAAAGGTGCCGTTTTTCAGCATCTCGGGTTCCGATTTTGTCGAGATGTTCGTTGGTGTCGGTGCAGCTCGCGTCCGCGACATGTTCGAGAATGCCAAGAAGCACGCGCCGTGCATCATCTTCATCGATGAAATTGACGCTGTCGGGCGTCATCGCGGTGCTGGTCTGGGCGGCGGGAATGACGAGCGCGAACAGACCCTGAACCAATTGCTGGTTGAGATGGACGGTTTTGAAGGCCATACCGGGATCATCGTGATTGCCGCGACCAACCGCCCGGACATTCTCGACCCCGCGCTGCTGCGTCCGGGCCGCTTCGACCGCCAGGTGGTGGTGCCGCTGCCGGATATTCGTGGTCGTGAGGAAATCCTCAAGGTGCATATGCGCAAGGTGCCGATCGCCGGCGATGTCAAGGCGGACATCATTGCGCGCGGCACGCCGGGTTTTTCAGGCGCCGACCTGGCTAATCTGGTCAATGAGGCAGCCTTGTTTGCCGCGCGTGGCAACAAGCGACTGGTCGACATGGAGGACTTCGAGAAGGCCAAGGACAAGATCATGATGGGGGCCGAGCGCCGCAGCATGGTCATGACCGAAGAAGAGAAGATGAACACGGCTTATCACGAATCCGGTCATGCCGTGGTGGCGAAGTTGGTGCCGAAGTCCGATCCGGTGCACAAGGTAACCATCATCCCGCGTGGTCGTGCTTTGGGTTTGACCATGCAGTTGCCTGAGCAGGACCGCTATGCCTACGACAAGCAGTATTTGCTGTCGCGAATCGCTGTCCTGTTTGGTGGCCGGATCGCCGAAGAATTGTTCATGAACCAGATGACCACCGGTGCTTCCAATGATTTCGAGCGCGCAACCTCGATGGCGCGTGACATGGTCACGCGTTACGGGATGTCGGATCTTGGTGTGATGGTCTATGGCGAGAACGAGGGTGAAGTCTTCCTCGGGCGCTCGGTGACTCAGCACAAGAATGTTTCCGAGGCGACGATGCAAAAGGTCGATGCGGAAATCGCTCGCATCATCGATCAGCAGTACGGGCTTGCCCGCAAGTTGCTGGAAGAGCATCGCGACAAGGTTGAGGCAATGACCAAGGCGTTGCTGGACTGGGAAACCATTGATGCCGAGCAAATTGACGACATCATGGCCGGGCGTTCGCCGCGCCCGCCCAAGCCGTCAGGCGGCAAATCGCTGGCTGGCAGCGGTAATCCTCCGGATGCCGAGCCCACTGCAACACCGGCGGTCTGAATTTGGCAACATCTCGCCGGGAGTCGATGACTCCCGGTTTTTCTTTGGCGGAGTCCGTTTTGCTGCACTGTGGAAAATATCGTCTATCCCTGGCGCGGCCCTTGGTCATGGGGATCGTCAATCTGACGCCGGATTCGTTTTCCGGTGACGGACTGGGGGCTGCCCCCGTGGCTGCCGCGCTGGCGCATGCCCGGGCCCAGCTGGAGGCGGGCGCGGATATGCTCGACCTTGGGGCCGAGTCGTCACGCCCGGGGGCGCCGGTGGTATCGGCTGAAGATGAATTGGCTCGTTTGTTGCCGGTTTTGCGTGAAGTGGTGACTTGGGGGGTTCCGGTCTCGGTCGATACCTATAAACCCGAGGTGATGGCGGCTGCATTGGCGGCAGGGTGCTCAATGATCAACGATATTTCCGGAATGCGTGATCCGGAGGCGTTGGCAGCCGTTGCCGGGACCGATTGCGGTATCTGCCTGATGCACATGCAGGGCGTGCCGGGGAGCATGCAGGATGCCCCAAGTTATGGCGATGTGGTCGGCGAGGTGAATGCCGCGTTGCTGGCGGCGGTTGCCCGGTGTCGTGAGGCCGGTATCAGCGACGCGCGTCTGGTGCTGGATCCTGGTTTTGGTTTCGGTAAGACCTTGGCCCACAATTTTTCCCTTTTTCGCGGGTTGACCGTGACCGCCGCGCTGGGTTGGCCGGTATTGGCGGGGGTTTCGCGCAAGAGCATGCTGGGAGCGGTCACCGGGCGCCCGGTCGGCGAACGGTTGTCGGCCAGTGTGGCGGCGGCGGTCCTGGCGGCGCAGAAGGGGGCTGCGATTCTGCGAGTACATGATGTGGCGGCAACTTGCGACGCCTTGAAGGTATTGCGGGCGGTTGAGGAATGTGGAGCGGATAATGGCTAGAAAATATTTTGGAACAGATGGTGTCCGGGGGCGAGTCGGAGTGGCGCCGATTACACCCGACTTTGTCATGCGCCTCGGCTATGCGGCCGGGCGGGTGCTGACCGAGGAGTCGGCCTTGCCCCAGGGGGAGCGCCCGGCGGTCTTGATCGGCAAGGATACGCGGCTTTCCGGCTACATGCTGGAGTCGGCGCTGGAGGCCGGTTTCTCGGCGGCCGGGGTGGATGTCTGTCTGGTCGGGCCTTTGCCGACGCCGGCAATCGCCTATCTGACTCGAGCCTTGCGCCTGCAGGCAGGGGTGGTGATTTCGGCTTCCCATAATCCCTATGCGGATAACGGCATCAAGTTTTTTTCCGCGCAGGGGACCAAGTTGCCTGATGCGGTCGAACTGGCGATTGAGGCGCGGGTCGAGGCACCCCTGGAGTGCGTGGCTTCGGCCGACCTCGGGCGAGCCAAACGGATCGAAGATGCGCGGGGGCGTTATATCGAGTTCTGCAAGAGCACCTTTCCGGCGGATCTTGATCTGCGTGGCATGAAAATTGTCGTGGACTGTGCGCATGGTGCTGCCTATCAGACGGCGCCTAGCGTTTTCCATGAACTGGGTGCCGAGGTGATCGCGATCGGGGTTCAGCCGAATGGCCTGAATATCAATGAGGATTGTGGCGCGACGGCGCCTGCAGCTTTGGCTGAAGCGGTGAGGGCGCACCGGGCAGATCTCGGGCTGGCCCTTGATGGCGACGCCGATAGAATCCAGATGGTTGATGCCGAGGGGGCCTTGTACGACGGCGATCAATTGCTCTATGCGATTGTCAAGCAGCGGGCGGCGTCCGAGGCGGTGGCCGGTGTGGTCGGAACCCTGATGTCAAATCTGGCCCTGGAACACGCTTTCTCTGACATGGGGATTCCATTTGTCAGGGCGGCTGTCGGTGACCGCTATGTGCTCGAGACGCTGCGTGCCAAAGGCTGGATTTATGGCGGAGAGAGCTCCGGGCATATTCTGGCGCTTGATCGCCATAGCACCGGGGACGGTACCGTGGCTGCCTTGCAGGTGCTTGCAGCAATGCGCCTGCAGGGGTGTTCGCTGCGGCAGTTGTTGGCCGGTCTGCAACTCTATCCACAGAAGATGATCAATGTGCCGGCTCCGCGCGGATGTCGCTGGCAGGATTATCCCGGGCTGGTCGAACGGGTGCGGGTTGTTGAGGCAAGAATGGCTGGCAAGGGGCGCGTATTGCTACGGGCTTCCGGTACCGAGCCCTTGCTGCGGGTAATGGTCGAGGGGCGGGAGAGGAGGGAAGTTGAGGTGGCCGCCTTGGAGCTTGCCGAAACTGCGCGCCAGGTCCTGGCGGCAGGGGAGGAGGGTAAATAGGGATGTGGAGTTGTGCCTGTGATTTGCCTGGCTTCCTTGACCCGCAAATTTTCGACTCTGTATAATCGTAAGGTTTTTCCTGCAAAAAAGAGTGCGGATAATGCGTAAGAAGTTGGTGGCCGGGAACTGGAAAATGAACGGTTCGCTCGCGCAAAACCAGGTTTTGCTTGAGTCGGTGAAGCAAGGCATGGTGGGCGTATCCTGTGATGTTGCGGTTTTCCCATCCTTTCCCCATTTGCTTTCGGCACTTGAGTCTTTGCGCGACGGTGGTATTGCAGTCGGTGCGCAGACGCTTAGCGAATACCCGGAGGGTGCTTATACCGGGGAGGTTTCTGCTGGCATGCTCAGGGAGTTGGGTTGTGCCTATGTGCTGGTCGGGCATTCCGAGCGGCGTTCCCTGTTCGGGGAGTCTGACTCGGTGGTTGCGGCCAAGTTTGCGGCGGCACTGAAGGCTGGCCTAGTCCCCGTCCTGTGTTTTGGCGAAACCTTGGCGGAGCGCAATGCCGGGGTGACGTTGGAAGTTGTACGGCGCCAGATTTTTGCGGCGCTGGAGCAATTGGGTGGTGCCTGGCCGGGGTCGGCAGTGCTGGCTTATGAGCCAGTCTGGGCGATAGGTACCGGGCTGACCGCTACGCCTCAGCAGGCTCAGGAGGTCCACGCCTTTGCGCGGTCCTTGCTTGCGCCGGGGGTGGCGGCGGGGGTGCGCATTCTCTATGGTGGGAGTGTCAAGCCGCAAAATGCTGTTGATCTGTTTGCGCAGCCGGATATCGATGGTGGCCTGATCGGGGGGGCGTCCCTGCAGGCTGAAGACTTTTTGGGAATCTGCCGTGCGGCAGTTTAGAAGGGTGTAAGGCATGAACTGGTTTTTTTCCTTGGTATTGACAATTCATATCCTGGTCGCCTTGGCGATTATTGGCTTGGTCCTGATGCAGCACGGCAAGGGGGCTGACATGGGGGCTGCATTCGGCAGTGGAGCATCCGGCAGTTTGTTTGGCGCGTCGGGTTCGGCCAATTTTCTGAGTCGGGCTACCGGGGTATTGGCCACCGTGTTCTTTTTGACTAGTCTGACCCTGGCTTATGTAGCGGCTGATAAGCCAAAAACGACTGGCAGTGTGATGCAGGACGCGGTACAATCGCAAGCTGTTCCGCAGGCTGCAGAGCAGTCCGCCGGGGCGGCTGTTGCCGGGGGTGAAAATGCCTCCAAGGCAGTGAATATTCCGAAGTAAAGCAGGTTTGTCCGACCGGTGGGAGATCTCCGGTTGGGCGGCAAGGTTGTGCCGACGTGGTGAAATTGGTAGACACGCTATCTTGAGGGGGTAGTGGCGCAAGCTGTGCGAGTTCGAGTCTCGCCGTCGGCACCAATAATGAGCCAGGAGCTAGCTGCTGGCTTTGTATAAGAAACTGAACTAATGGCGGCGGATGATGGAAAACTACTTTCCTATCCTGATGTTCGTCCTGGTGGGGGTTGCAATCGGCGTTCTGCCGGTCGCGATGGGCTTTTTGCTCGCACCCAGCAGGCCGGATCCTGAAAAGCTCTCTCCCTACGAGTGCGGTTTTGAGGCTTTCGAAGATGCGCGCATGAAGTTTGATGTGCGCTACTACCTGATTGCCATTCTCTTCATTCTGTTTGATCTTGAAATCGCCTTCCTCTTTCCGTGGGCGACGATTTTCAAGGATATTGTCGCTACCGACTCAATCAAGCTCTTTGGTTTTGTCGAGATGATGGTGTTTGTTGCCATTCTGGTCGTTGGCTATGTTTATGCCTGGGCCAAGGGTGCGCTGGAATGGGAGTGAGGCCTCGCTATGGCGATTGAAGGCATTCTGCAGGAAGGCTTTGTCACGACAACTGCGGACAAGCTGATTAATTACATGCGCACTGGTTCGTTGTGGCCGATGACCTTTGGCCTTGCTTGCTGTGCGGTGGAAATGATTCATGCCGGTTGTTCGCGCTACGACCTGGATCGGTTTGGTGTGGTTTTCCGTCCGAGCCCGCGTCAGTCGGATGTGATGATTGTGGCGGGGACCTTGACCAACAAGATGGCACCTGCCTTGCGCAAGGTTTACGACCAGATGGCCGAGCCGCGCTGGGTTATCTCGATGGGCTCCTGTGCCAATGGTGGTGGTTATTACCATTATTCCTACTCGGTGGTTCGCGGCTGTGATCGTATCGTCCCGGTTGATATTTATGTCCCGGGCTGTCCGCCAACCGCTGAAGCTTTGTTGTACGGCATTATTCAGTTGCAAAACAAGATACGCCGCACTAACACCATCGCACGTTAATTATCAGGGCTGATTCGCTATGTCTGCTAAGTTGGAAGCGCTCTGCCAAAGCCTTCAGGATCGTTTCGGAGGGCAGTTGAAGTCCCTCGTTACTGCACTGGGGGAAGTGACTGTCGAGGTTTCGGCACAGGATTATTTGCAATTCATGCTCGCTTTGCGTGATGAGCAGGAGTTTTCGTTCGAGGAAGTGACTGATCTGTGCGGTGTCGATTATTCGACCTACGGTAATGGTTCGTGGCAGGGGCGACGGTTTGCTGTCGTGGTTCATCTGCTGTCCATTAAGCATAATCGTCGCCTTCGTGTGCGGGTCTTCGCGGAAGATGATGAGTTTCCGGTGGTGCCCTCGATCATTGGCGTGTGGAAAAGTACAAATTGGTTCGAGCGGGAAGCCTTCGATCTGTTTGGCATTGCTTTCCCCGGGCATGATGACCTTCGCCGGATTTTGACTGATTACGGTTTCATTGGTCATCCGTTCCGCAAGGATTTCCCGATTTCGGGGCATGTTGAAATGCGCTACGACCCTGATCAGGGTCGTGTCGTCTATCAGCCAGTCAGCATTGAGCCGCGCGAGAATACGCCGCGTATCGTGCGTGAAGATACTTACGGGGATGTGGCACATGGCTGACATTCGCAACTTTACTCTCAACTTTGGTCCGCAGCACCCGGCTGCGCACGGTGTTCTTCGTCTGGTGCTCGAGCTGGATGGCGAAGTGGTGCAGCGTGCTGATCCGCACATCGGCTTGCTGCATCGCGCGACCGAAAAACTCGCGGAAACTCGCACTTGGGTTCAATCTGTTCCTTACATGGATCGACTCGATTATGTGTCGATGATGTGTAATGAACATGCGTATTGCCTGGCAACTGAAAAGCTTCTCGGTATCGAGGTGCCTGAGCGTGGTAAGTACATTCGTACCATGTTCGACGAAATTACCCGAATCCTGAACCACCTTCTTTGGATCGGTTGTCACGCACTCGACGTGGGTGCCATGACCATGGCGCTTTACACGTTCCGGGAGCGCGAGGATTTGATGGATGCCTATGAGGCTGTTTCTGGGGCCCGTCTGCACGCCGCTTATTATCGACCTGGCGGGGTTTACCGTGACTTGCCGGACCGCATGCCGCAATACGTCGAGTCAACCTGGACCAGTGCCAAGAAGGCCAAGGAACTCAACGACAATCGTAGCGGGTCGCTCCTTGATTTTCTTGAGGACTTCACCGAGCGCTTCCCGAAGTATCACGCCGAATATCATACCTTGCTGACCGATAACCGTATCTGGAAACAGCGTCTGGTTAATGTTGGTGTAGTTACTCCTGAACGCGCGTTGCAGATGGGCTTTTCCGGTGCAATGCTGCGCGGTTCGGGGATTGCCTGGGATTTGCGCAAAAAGCAGCCGTACGCCGCTTACGACAAGGTCGACTTTGATGTGCCTGTCGGTGTCAATGGCGATAGCTATGATCGTTATCTGGTGCGGATGGAGGAAATGCTTCAGTCCAATCGGATCATCAAGCAATGTATCGCTTGGCTGCGCCAGAATCCGGGGCCGGTGATTACCGATAATCACAAGGTGGCTCCGCCTAAGCGCGAAGACATGAAGTCGAACATGGAGGAGCTGATTCATCATTTCAAGCTCTTTACCGAAGGCATTCATGTTCCCCCGGGCGAGGCCTATTCGGCAGTCGAGCACCCCAAGGGAGAGTTCGGCATCTATTTCATTTCCGACGGTGCCAACAAGCCCTATCGGATGAAGATTCGCGCCCCAGGTTACGTGCACCTTGCCGGTATGGATGAAATGTCTCGCGGTCACATGATCGCTGACGTTGTCACGATTATCGGTTCCCAAGATATCGTTTTTGGCGAGATTGACCGCTGATGTTTTCCGCTGAGACCCTGCAGAAGTTCGCCCGCGAAGTCGGCAAGTATCCGTCCGACCAAAAACAGTCGGCTGTAATGGCATGCCTGGCGCATGCTCAGGAGGAGCTTGGCTGGCTTCCTTCCGAGGCGATTGAAGGGGTGGCCAATTATCTTGGCATCGCCCCGATGGCTGCTTACGAAGTGGCTTCCTTTTACAACATGTACGACCTCAAGCCTCTCGGGAAGTACAAAATCACGGTTTGCACCAATCTCCCGTGCGCACTTTCCGGTGGCTACCATGCCGGCGAGTATTTGCAGAAAAAGCTTGGGATTGGCTACAACGAAACCACTCCAGACGGCAAGTTCACCCTGAAGGAAGGTGAATGCATGGGCGCTTGTGGTGATGCCCCGGTATTCATTGTGAATAACCGCAGCATGTGTAGCCACATGCATCCGGAGCAGATCGACAAGCTGCTGGAGGAGTGTAAATAATGGCGATGCTTGGTTCGATCAACGGCCTTTTGATGGAAGGCCTGGACGGTGATAATACTTGGCGACTCAAGGATTACGTTTCGCGCGGTGGCTATCAGCAGCTGCGAAAGATTCTTGAAAACAGGATTTCTCAGGAAGAAGTCATCAGCGAGGTCAAGAAATCGGTCCTCAGAGGTCGTGGCGGTGCGGGTTTTCCAACCGGCTTGAAGTGGTCCTTCATGCCGCGCTCCTTCCCCGGCGACAAGTATGTGGTTTGTAATACGGATGAGGGCGAGCCTGGCACTTTCAAGGATCGCGACATCATGCGTTATAACCCGCATGCAGTGATCGAAGGGATGGCGATTGCGGCCTACGCAATGGGTGCAAACCGTGGTTACAACTACGTTCACGGCGAAATCTGGGAAATCTATCAGCGTTTCGAAGAGGCTCTCGACGAAGCCAGGGCAGCAGGCTTCATTGGCCAGAATATCCTGGGTTCCGGCTTCAATTTCGAGTTGTTCGCCCACCATGGCTATGGTGCCTATATCTGCGGTGAGGAAACGGCGCTTCTTGAGTCAATCGAAGGCAAGAAGGGGCAGCCCCGGTTCAAACCACCGTTTCCGGCCTCTTTTGGGCTTTATGGTAAGCCTACTACAATCAACAACACCGAGACATTTGCCAGTATTCCTTTCATCCTGAAGACCGGTGGTGAGGAATACCTCAATCTGGGCAAGCCAAACAATGGCGGCACCAAGCTTTTCTCAGTGTCTGGTCACGTCAATCGTCCCGGAAATTACGAGATTCCTCTGGGTACTCCGTTCGCAACACTCCTTGAGATGTGTGGCGGTATGCGCGGTGGCCGGAAGTTGAAGGCGGTTATTCCAGGCGGGTCATCCGCGCCGGTGCTGCCGGGTAATGTCATCATGGATTGCACCATGGATTACGACTCGATCAGCAAGGCTGGTTCGATGCTCGGTTCGGGTGCGGTGATCGTCATGGATGAGACGGTGTGCATGGTCAAGGCCCTTGAGCGCCTGTCCTTCTTCTATTACGAAGAGTCGTGTGGTCAATGTACGCCGTGCCGTGAAGGTACAGCCTGGATGTACAAAATTATCCACCGGATTGAAAACGGGCTCGGGAAGCCTGAAGATTTGGATTTGCTGAACAGCGTTTTGGGCAACATCTCCGGCCGCACCATTTGCGCTCTCGGCGATGCAGCTGCATTCCCGGTTCAGAGTTTCCTGAAGCATTTCCGTAGCGAGTTCGAGTACCACATCGAACACAAGACCTGTTTAGTGCCAAAAGAGTTGCAGTGGAGCGGTAGTGGCTTCCACAAGATTCCGGCCTGAACGGACTTTCGCAAGCGATAGATAATAAATTGGCTACAAGGTAGCGACATGCTAGAAATCGAAATCGACGGCAAAAAGGCGCAAGTGCCTGACGGCAGCACGGTAATGGATGCTGCACAGCAGGTTGGGGTATACATTCCGCATTTCTGCTACCACAAAAAACTTTCGATTGCCGCAAATTGCCGGATGTGTCTGGTTCAGGTCGAAAAGGCTCCGAAGCCTCTTCCCGCCTGTGCTACCCCGGTGACTAACGGCATGAAGGTATTCACCCACTCCGAACTTGCTGTGAAAGCCCAAAAGGGCGTCATGGAGTTCTTGTTGATCAACCATCCGCTGGATTGCCCGATTTGCGATCAGGGGGGCGAGTGTCAACTACAGGATATGTCGGTCGGGTATGGCCCGATGCAAAGCCGGTATACCGAAGAAAAGCGGGTGGTGTTTCACAAAAACGTGGGGCCGCTGATCTCGATGGAGGAGATGAGCCGCTGTATCCACTGTACCCGTTGCGTGCGTTTTGGTCAGGAGATTGCCGGAGTGATGGAACTCGGCATGGCCAATCGCAACATGCATTCCGAGATCAGCACTTTCGTCGGTCGTTCTGTTGATTCCGAACTCTCGGGGAACATGATCGACTTGTGCCCGGTTGGCGCCCTGACTTCCAAGCCCTTCCGCTACACCGCGCGGGCATGGGAGCTGCAGCGTCGCAAGTCGGTCAGTCCGCACGACTCCGTCGGTGCCAATCTGGTCGTTCAGGTCAAGCACGACGACGTGATGCGGGTGCTTCCCCGCGAAAACGAAGAAGTTAATGAGTGCTGGATTTCGGATAAGGAACGTTTTGCTTATCAGGCACTGAACTCCGATCAGCGACTGCTCAAACCCATGGTCAAGCAAGGCGGGGAGTGGCGCGAGGTCGAGTGGAATGTTGCCCTTGATTACGTTGCTCACGGCTTGAAAGACGTTGCTCGCGAGCATGGTGGCGATGCGCTGGCTGCGCTTGCCGCACCCAATTCGACCGTCGAAGAATTGTTCTTGTTGCGCAAGCTGATGGCTGGCTTGGACTGTGACAATATCGACTTCCGTCCCCGTCAGGTGGATTTCTCTGCCGATGGCAAGCGCCAGGGGACGCCGTGGCTTGGTTTGCGCTTGAACGAGATCAAGGACCTTGATGCGGCACTGGTAGTGGGTTCTTTCCTGCGCAAAGACCATCCGTTGATCGCTCAGCGCCTGCGGCAAGCAGCCAAGAAATTCACCAAGGTCAGTTTGCTTGCTGTTTCCGGTGATGATCAGCTGATTAATCTGCATGCGAGCAAGGTGGTTGCTCCGGCTAAATTGGCGGCTGCCTTGGCCGCTGTGGTAAAGGCTGCCGCAGAAATCAAAGGAGTTGCCGTACCGGCTGCTGTAGCTGACGTAGTGGTTGACGACGTGGCGCGCAAGATTGCCGGCAGTCTGGCTGCTGGCGAGAAGCGGGCGATTTTCCTTGGCAATGTCGCCGAGCAGTCCGGGCAGTCTGCACTCATCCAGGCGCTTGCCGTTCAGTTGGGTGATCTGACGGGGGCCAGCGTTGGTTTCCTTGGCTCTGCTGCAAATATTGTCGGTGGTTATGCCGCCGGTGCTGCCGTAGTTGGGCGTAACGCCGTCACAATGTTTGCTCAGCCCCGCAAGGGCTATGTGCTGTTCGGTGTCGAACCCGAGTTTGATTGCGCTGATCCTCAGCTTGCCTTGTCTGCGTTGAAGCAGGCGTCGCTGGTGGTTTCCTTTGCGGTGTTCAAGAATGCAACTGCGCTTGATTACGCCGATGTGATTTTGCCGCTTGCACCATTTACCGAGACTGCCGGCACCTTCGTGAATATCGAAGGTCGTGTTCAGAGCTTCAACGGTGTGGTGCGTAGCCGTGGCGATGCTCGCCCAGGCTGGAAGGTCTTGCGTGTTCTCGGAAATGTGTTGAATCTGGATGGCTTCTCGTACAACACCAGCGAAGAAGTTCGCGACGAAATTCTCGGTGCTGGCGTCGAGTTTGTCGGCGGCTTGAGCAGCCGGCTTGATGGCGTCCAGATTGCTCTGTCCGAGGTTGAAACAACTGCGGGGGCATTCCAGCGGATTGCAGATGTTCCGATCCACTTTGCCGATTCGATTGCACGCCGGGCGCCCGCTCTTCAGCAAACAGCTGACAGCGTTGCGCCGGTTGTTCGCGCCAATGCCCAGACACTGGCTGTGTCCGGGTTTGGCTGTGGCGACATGGTCCGCATCAAGCAGGGCAGCGCAGTCGTTCAGATGACTGTGAGGCTTGACGCAGGGGTTCCCGATGGCTGTGTCCGGATTGCTGCGGCGCATCCTTCAACGGTAGCCCTCGGTGCCATGTTTGGCGAAGTTTTCATGGAGCGTGCATAAATGGATGCGGTTATGAATTTCGGCCAGGGGGTTTTCGGGGGAGCTTGGCCGGCAGTCTGGGCTTTGCTCAAGATTGTCTTGATTGTCGCCCCTTTGATGCTTAGCGTTGCCTATTTGACTTGGGCGGAGCGCAAGGTCATCGGCTATATGCAGGTCCGGATTGGCCCTAATCGTGTCGGTCCTTGGGGCTTGATCCAGCCGATCGCTGATGGTCTTAAGTTGTTGCTCAAGGAAATCATCGTTCCCAGCGGTGCGAACAAGGCCATTTTCATCATTGCGCCGATGCTGGCCATTGCGCCTGCGCTGGCAGCTTGGGCTGTCGTTCCGTTCAATGAGTCTTTGGTGCTTGCGAACATTGATGCCAGCTTGTTGTACATCATGGCGATCACCTCGATGGGCGTCTATGGGATCATCCTGTCCGGTTGGGCGTCGAATTCCAAGTACGCATTTCTCGGTGCCATGCGCTCGGCCGCCCAGATGGTTTCTTACGAAATCTCGATGGGGTTTTCGCTGATTTGCGTGCTGATGGTTTCAAACAGCCTCAATCTGGTCGATATCGTCAAGGCTCAGGATCAAGGAATGTTGGCCGGAATCGGGCTGAATTTCCTGTCGTGGAACTGGTTGCCCTTGCTGCCGATGTTCTTGGTTTATCTCATTTCCGGTGTTGCGGAAACCAACCGCGCCCCTTTTGATCTGGCCGAAGGTGAATCTGAAATTGTTGCCGGTTTCCACGTTGAGTATTCGGGGATGGCATTCGCAGTGTTCTTCCTCGCCGAATACGCCAACATGATCCTGATTTCGGCACTGACCTCGATCATGTTCCTGGGGGGCTGGTTGTCACCGGTTGGTTTCCTGCCCGATGGCATCCTCTGGCTTTTCGCCAAGATGGCTTTCATTCTCTTCCTGTTCCTGTGGTTCCGTGCCACTTTCCCCCGCTATCGCTACGATCAGCTGATGCGTCTGGGGTGGAAGGTGTTCCTGCCGATCTGTTTGATTTGGCTTCCCATCGTAGGCATCTGGATGATGTCGCCACTGAATATCTGGAAGTGAGGAGAGACTAATGGGTTCGATGAAGGAAATCTTCAACAGCCTCTTCCTCAAGGAGTTGTTGAAAGGGATGTCGGTTACCGGGCGGTATTTTTTCGCCCGCAAGATCACTGTTCAGTATCCTGAGGAAAAGACCCCGCAGAGTATTCGTTTCCGGGGGTTGCACGCACTACGGCGTTATCCCAACGGAGAAGAGCGTTGCATCGCTTGCAAGCTCTGCGAGGCGATTTGCCCGGCGATGGCAATCACCATCGAGGCTGAGCCGCGCGATGACGGTTCGCGGCGCACCACTCGCTACGATATCGATTTGACCAAGTGCATTTTTTGCGGTTTTTGCGAAGAGGCTTGCCCGGTCGACGCGATTGTTGAAACGCGGGTGTTCGAATATCACGGCGAGAAGCGCGGTGATCTGCATTACACCAAGCAGATGTTGCTGGCCAACGGTGATCGCTACGAAGCGCAAATCGCCGAAGATCGGCGACTTGATGCCCCCTATCGCTGACAGGTGCCTGATATGGATTTTCAGACTTTTGTTTTTTTCGTTCTGTCGGCGATCCTCATTGTCGCCAGCCTTCGCGTGATTACCGCGCGTAACCCGGTGCATGCGGCTTTGTATTTGATCCTGGCCTTCTTCACCTGTGGTGGGGTTTGGGCCTTGCTGCAAGCAGAATTTCTGGCCATTGCAATCATCCTTGTATACGTAGGTGCAGTGATGGTGCTGTTCCTGTTCGTGGTGATGATGCTCGATATCAACATGGACAGAATCCGGCAGGGTTTCTGGAATTACCTGCCTCTGGGGGCCATGCTCGGGTTGCTGATGGTTATGGAAATGGGGCTGGTGCTTGGCAGCAAATATTTTCAGGTGCCCGCTTCCGAGGCAGTGGTGCCTGCCGGAATTTCAAATACCAAGGCTATCGGTGAGTTGATGTTCTCGGATTATGTCTATCCGTTCGAGCTGGCTTCCATCGTTTTGCTGGTTGGCATGATCGCTGCGATCGTGCTGACTTATCGTGGTCCTAAGCCTTCCAAAAATACCAACCCGAATCAGCAGGTCTTCGTCAAGGCGAAAGATCGCGTGCGCGTCCTGCAGATGCCGGTTGAAAAAGACTGAACGACGGGGCGCCAATGTTTACACTGACTCTTTCGCATTTTCTGGTTCTGGGGGCGATTCTTTTTGCCATCAGCATCGTTGGTATTTTCCTTAACCGGAAAAACCTCCTGGTTTTGCTGATGGCAATCGAATTGATGCTGCTCGCGGTCAACATGAATTTCGTGGCCTTTTCACACTACCTCCAGGATTTGTCCGGCCAGGTCTTCGTGTTCTTCATCCTTACGGTTGCCGCTGCTGAGTCGGCGATTGGTTTGGCCATCCTGATCGTCCTGTTCCGTAACCTCAAGAGCATCCACGTGGATGACCTGGGCGGCTTGAAGGGTTAACCATGGAAATGCAAAAACTATATCTGCTCGTTCCTCTGGCACCGTTGGTCGGTGCCATGATCGCCGGTCTCTTTTGCCGCGTCATTCCCCGCTGGGTGGCTCATACCGCCACCATCGCCGGGGTTGCGGTTGCCTTCATCGCGTCCCTGTTCATTTTCAAGGACGTGATGGCCGGCAATACTTTCAACGGCACCGTCTACACTTGGCTGACCAGTGGCGATTACAAATTCGAAGTCGGCTTCATGATTGATACGCTGACGACGACGATGATGATCGTTGTGACCTTTGTTTCCTTGATGGTCCATATCTACACCATGGGCTACATGGAAGAGGATCCCGGGTATAACCGCTTCTTCAGCTACATTTCGTTGTTTACCTTCTCCATGCTGATGCTGGTGATGAGTAACAACTTCATGCAGCTTTTCTTCGGCTGGGAGGCTGTTGGTCTGGTTTCCTATCTGCTGATCGGTTTCTGGTACACCCGTCCGACGGCCATTTTCGCCAACATGAAGGCCTTCCTGGTGAATCGTGTCGGTGACTTCGGTTTCATCCTCGGGATCGGTCTGGTGCTCACCCACTTCGGTTCGCTCGATTACGTCACGGTTTTCAACAAGGCACCGGAACTGGCTAATACCACGATCAATTTGTTTGCAGATCGCGAGTGGGCGACGGTTTCCCTGATGACGATCACCTGCATCTGCCTGTTCATCGGTGCGATGGGTAAATCCGCCCAAGTGCCGCTGCACGTGTGGCTGCCGGATTCGATGGAAGGTCCGACCCCGATTTCTGCGCTCATTCACGCCGCCACCATGGTGACCGCCGGTATTTTCATGGTCTCCCGCATGTCGCCGCTGTTCGAGTTGTCGACGACCGCGCTGTCCTTCGTTATCGTCATCGGTGCCATCACCGCGCTGTTCATGGGTTTCCTCGGGATTATCCAGAACGACATCAAGCGCGTGGTTGCCTACTCGACTCTGTCGCAGCTCGGCTACATGACCGTGGCCCTGGGGGCTTCCGCCTATTCGGTGGCAATTTTCCACCTGATGACTCACGCATTCTTCAAGGCATTGCTGTTCCTTGCTGCGGGTTCCGTGATCATCGGTATGCATCATGATCAGGACATCCGTAACATGGGCGGTCTGCGCAAGTACATGCCGATCACCTGGATCACCTCGCTGATTGGTTCGCTGGCCCTGATCGGTACGCCCTTCCTGTCCGGTTTCTACTCCAAGGATTCGATCATCGAAGCGGTTGCGCTGTCGCAGATTCCCGGTTCCGGTTTCGCCTATTTCGCGGTAATGGCTGGCGTTTTCGTGACGTCCTTCTACTCGTTCCGGATGTACTTCCTGGTATTCCACGGCGAAGAGCGTTTTGGCAAGGCGGAACATCACGATCATCATGGCGATCATGATGATGAAGAAGTTGCGCACGATCATCACCACGGCCTGGCCCCCGGTCAGAAGCCCCATGAAACGCCTTGGGTGGTTACGCTGCCGCTGGTGCTGCTGGCTATTCCGTCGATGCTGGTTGGTTTTGTGGCGATTGAGCCGATGGTCTTTGGCGATTACTTCAAGGGTGTCATCCACATTGACCACAATACGCATCCGGCAATGGCTCACCTGGCGGAGCATTTCCACGGTGCCGCTGCAATGGGCGTCCATGCGCTGACGACCTTGCCGTTCTTCCTGGCACTGGCCGGGGTGGTCCTGTCCTGGTTCTTTTACATGAAGCGCCCTGACATTCCGGCGGCTATTCAGCGTCGTTTCTCGGCGATCAATACCTTGTTCGAAAACAAGTACTACTTCGACAAGATCAACGAGGTGGTTTTTGCTGGCGGTTCCCGTCTGCTGGGCAAGGCGTTATGGCGTGGCGGAGATGTTGCGGTTATCGACGGCATCATCGTCAATGGCTCGGCCAAACTGGTTGGCTGGATTGCAGCGGTCACCCGCTTCTTCCAGACCGGCTATGTCTATCACTACGCATTCACGATGATCATTGGCGTGTTCGTGCTGATGACTTTGTGGATCAACCGCGCCTAGCGTGAATAGTTCGCAGAAAAGCAAGGAATAAAATGTCGACTTACCCGCTGCTTTCCCTCGCAATCTGGGTTCCGATTGTTGCCGGTGTATCCGTATTGGCCACCGGTAACGACAGGAACGCTCCGCTGGCGCGGATGCTGGCCCTGATCGGTGCTATCGCCGGATTTTTGGTGACCATTCCTTTGTGGACCGGTTTTGACCTTAATAACGGCGGCATGCAGTTCGTTGAACTGCAGACCTGGATTCCCCGCTTCAACATCAATTATCACCTCGGTACCGATGGCATTTCGATGCTTTTCGTGGTGTTGAACAGTTTCATTACCGTGATCGTGGTCGCTGCCGGCTGGGAAGTGATTCAGGAACGGGTGGCTCAGTATTTTGCTGCCTTCCTGATCATGTCCGGTTTGATGAACGGTATCTTTACCGCCATGGACGGCGTGCTCTTTTACGTCTTCTTCGAGGCTTCGCTGATCCCGCTGTATCTGATCATCGGTGGTTGGGGCGGACCGAACCGCGTGTATGCCGCCTTCAAGTTTTTCCTTTACACGCTGTTTGGTTCCTTGCTGTTCCTGCTGGCACTGATGTATCTGTTCATCCAGTCGGGGGGGAGCTTCTCCATTCTCGAGTGGCACAAGCTGCCGATCGGTTTGGGGCCGCAGATTTGGCTGTTCCTGGCATTCCTGGTCGCTTTTGCGGTCAAGGTACCGATGTTCCCGGTCCATACCTGGTTGCCCGACGCCCACGTCGAAGCGCCGACCGGTGGCTCGATCGTGCTGGCGGCCATTGGCCTCAAGCTGGGTGCCTACGGCTTCCTGCGGTTCTCGTTGCCGATTGCCCCGGATGCATCGCACGAGCTGGCTGGGCTGGTGATTGCGCTGTCGCTGATTGCTGTGGTGTACATCGGCTTTGTTGCGCTGATTCAGTCGGACATGAAGAAGCTGGTGGCCTACTCGTCGATTGCGCACATGGGTTTCGTCACGCTGGGCTTCTTCCTGTTCAGCCCGATGGGGATAGAAGGCGCCTTGGTACAGATGATTTCGCACGGTTTCGTTTCCGGTGCCATGTTCTTCTGTATCGGCGTGATGTACGACCGCGTGCATAGCCGGCAGATCGCCGATTACGGTGGTGTGGTCAATACCATGCCCAAATTTGCCGCGCTCTTCATGCTGTTCTCGATGGCCAATGCCGGTCTTCCTGCCACCTCCGGTTTCGTTGGCGAATTCATGGTCATCCTTGGTGCAGTCAAGCTGAATTTCTGGGTAGCGCTGCTGGCAGCAACGTCCATGATCCTCGGTGCAGCCTATACCCTGTGGATGTACAAGCGGGTCATTTTCGGTGACATCGCCAACGATCACGTGCGTGAGCTGACCGACGTCAATGGCCGCGAATTCCTGGTCCTTGCTGTACTGGCCATCTGTACGCTGTGGATGGGTATCTACCCGCAGCCCTTCACCGAAGTGATGCATTCCTCGGTCAACGACCTGTTGCGCCACGTCGCCATCAGCAAGATTCAATAAACGGTAGCCGACATGTTCGAGAATTTCGTTGTTCCTGACCTGATGCCTGCTGCGCCGGAACTTTTTCTGGCCTTCATGGCGCTCGCCATCCTGATGGTTGACGTTTTCGTCAAGGATTCGCGTCGTACCCTGACTTTCTTCCTCAGCCAGGTGGCACTGATAGGCTGTGCTGTGATTCAGTTTGCGACCAGCACCGGGGAAATTACCTACACCTTCAGCAACATGTTTGTTGATGACCTGATGGCCGATCTGTTGAAGATCTTCCTCTACATGACGGTCATCGTGGTGTTGTTCTATTCCCGGGCCTATGTGGCCGACCGCGAGGCGATGAACAAGGGGGAGTACTACGTGCTGGCCCTGTTCGCGACCCTGGGCATGATGGTGATGATTTCTGCCAACCACTTCCTGACCATCTACATCGGTCTTGAGTTGTTGTCCTTGTCGCTGTACGCCATGGTTGCGATGAATCGCGACTCGGTGGTTTCCACCGAAGCCGCGATGAAATATTTCGTGCTTGGTGCGCTGGCTTCCGGTTTGCTGCTCTATGGCATGTCGATGATCTACGGGGCAACGGGGACGCTGGAAATCACGGCAATTGCCGAGCAGTTGTACGGTGGTGCCGCCAACAAGACGGTGCTGGTGTTCGGCCTTGTTTTCCTGGTTGCCGGTCTGGCTTTCAAGCTGGGCGTGGTTCCCTTCCACATGTGGATTCCCGATGTCTATCATGGTGCGCCGACCTCGGTGACTTTGCTGATCGGCTCAGCCCCCAAGCTGGCTGCTTTCGCGATTACCATGCGCTTGTTGGTCAACGGCCTGATCACCTTGTCGCAGGACTGGCAGCAGATGCTGATCATCCTGTCGGTCTTGTCCATGGCCATCGGTAATCTGGCGGCCATTGCCCAGACCAACCTCAAACGCATGCTGGCCTACTCTGCGATTTCGCACATGGGTTTCATGCTGCTCGGGATCGTCACCGGGGTCGTCGGCGGCGATGCCCGCTATGCTTTGAATGCCTATAGCTCGGCGATGTTCTACATCGTCGCCTATGTGCTGACCAGTCTGGGTACCTTCGGCATCATCCTGCTGATGTCCCGTGCCGGGTTTGAAGCCGAAGAGCTCGAGGACTACAAGGGCTTGAACAAGCGTAGCCCGTGGTTCGCATTCGTTATGCTGATGTTGATGTTCTCGATGGCCGGGGTTCCGTTCTTCGTCGGTTTCTTTGCCAAGTTCTCGGTACTGCAGGCCGTGGTTGCTGCCGGTTACATGTGGCTGGCAATTGTTGCGGTCCTGTTCTCCCTGATCGGTGCCTTCTATTATCTGCGCGTCGTCAAAATCATGTATTTCGATGCCCCGGCTGACGATACCCCGTTGCAGGCCTGTGGCTCGATCAAGCTGCTGGTCTCCCTGAACGGGATTGCGGTGGCCGCGTTCGGTCTGGCACCTCAGATGCTGATGTCGCTTTGTGCTTATGCACTGTTGCGTTCGCTGTAAGTAAGGCTAGGCCTCAGTTGAAAACGCCCCGCGAGTCGGGGCGTTTTATTTGGCTCTGTTCGCGAATCCCGTGGGTTTTTCTATAGTGAAGCCAGGAAAGGCAACG
>ERZ1066115.37-NODE-37-length-51970-cov-16.840123_pt1 | contig 51970 bp, 50 predicted proteins | sample MGYA00382762_ERZ1066115 | MGnify/ENA primary metagenome ERZ1066115 (study PRJEB33369, sample SAMEA5778345) | biofilm metagenome | biome: Industrial cooling water; feature: Water cooling tower basin; material: Biofilm | place: United Arab Emirates | collected... | reverse complement strand
TCTTCCACCTTATTCTTGCTGCGATTGTGTGTTGACAGAAGGGCTCATCATACCCTTCCTCTGCTGCGATGGCCATCTTGTAGATGGACTTGGATCGTCAGACAACAGATTTATACCGAATAGTCTTGAATAGCCCGCTAGAGTCCAGGTTTTTGCACGTGAATGACGGATAGGAATAATATGTCATGATTAAAAGGTTCGACGATATCGATGTAGTTTAGTGACCTAATCTGTCGTGTCTCTGGAGTATCTGTTAACGATGGCTTGATTTCGTGTTGTGGGTTTGATCACTTGCTTTTATGTTTTTTAGGGGTGATAATCTTCATCGCGCTGGCGTTTGCCGGAAAACATTTTATAAGGAGAACTTCTATGGACTACCTACCCAACATTAAGTATCCCGATGCTGAAAAGGGTATGCTACAGGATCTGGCCGCGCTTTTTCGTGCCTGGCATGCGGAGGCGGAGACGAAGGATTTTGGGAACTCTTGTTCTGCCGATGATATGGTTTTTGATGGGTTTTATCCATTTTATACCCTGCAGAAGAAAAAGATCCTCTTTATAGGTAGGGAGGCTTTAGGGATAGAAGGCAAAAACTATCTAGAGGTTCTACATCAAGCCTATAAAGAAAATGCCATTGGCGGAAGACATATAAATCAGCATCAGTTCCATTATCTTATGTTTTATATAGCTTACGGACTAAATAATGATCTTGCCGATTGGGAAGATATTCCTCCCGCTGATGAGCTTTCCAAATCATTTGCCTCAGGGCAGGGGGTTAGCTTTGCCTTTATGAATATTTCTAAATTAAGCAATGAATCAACGAGTTGGGACGCTGATTGGAAGCTCATTGATTCATTCGTAAATGCCTTTGATAAATGCGCAGTGAATTATTTTAACCAAGAGATATCAATTATTAATCCTGACCTAATCATTACCATGAACTTGGAAGGACGACTGAAAGCCCTAGGTAAATTAGATGTTGTTGAGTATGGGAGCAAGTTGAGCAAGTATAACCTTAACGTCGAAGGGCGAAAGATCCCGCTCTTTGATACATTTCATTTTTCCGCTCCCGGTAAAAGCCCTAAAAATGACTATTATGAGCTTATCCGTAAAGAAGCTAAAAACATATAGCTATTTTAAATTAATAATGATCGCAGTCTCAATTAGGCTTTGTTGAGCCTGCGGATCGGTATTATCTGTTTGAGACCAGAACGGTGTTTACTCTGCTAATTGTTAGGATTTGCCGAACGGAGCAGAGAAAGAAGAACTCGTCAATGCCCAGATTTTTGAAAACAACCGGGTTCGGGTCGAGTGGGAGCAGTTCGAGGAAGATGTGCGGGCCTGGCTCCAGGATACCGGGCTCACCATTTTAAAGCCGTCATGGACGAAGAAGGGCTACGGCGGTATCGACGTCATCGCGGTACGACGGTAAGCCTGGCAATCGGAGGTCTATTGCGTCCGATGTAAGTGCTGGAGAGCTGACCGTAAGGTTGGTATCGGCGTTATCCGGGAGTTTGACACCGCCGTTCAACGTTTTACCAGCCTCTATGACGTGATTCCCTCGATGGTCTGTAAGCAGGTAACACGACGGCGCAGTTCTCCGATGGATCGGGTTTCTGAGAAGAGGTGGACAGGCTCGGGTTCATACTCGTCGACGGCAAAGCATTCTGCGAAAGAGAATTCACCGTCTTAGGAAACAAAAAACGTTCTCCGTAACTTGATAGCATGCTGTGCGCTCGTTCTAGAGCTTGATGCCAGCCGATGGCTGATCGCCTAGTCAGTGATCAGCCATCGGCGTTGCACCTGATGAAATGATGTTGATTCTGTGACACTTATGGCCATAGCCATGAGAAAATACTTTGACAGTTATCATCTGTTCAACTAGAATAGCCCTAGCCCGATACAAGCCAAAATATATCAAGATAGTTAGTACCATGGCCCGGGCAGGACAGGCGTTTAGTAGGTCGTTTCGGCGCCGCTCGACGTACCGTTGTTTTGCTCTGTGGCCGTCGGTTTCCACGATAACCGTCATAGGCGGAAATCCGCTTACTTAAGAATTCTGAATATTATAAACGACATAAGGTTATAAATGGAATCAGAATAGGAATAGATGAATTTGATATGACCCTACTTACCGCCATTTCTTTGGCACAAGAGGCAGCATTAGGGCTTTAGTTGGTAGCTTATCTGGAACGGTACGAAATCCATATTGCTTGTCCGGATAAATTTTATCTGGATATCAAACGAACACTAATAACAGTAACAGAAAATATGCATGGATAATAATCTAGTATCGATTGTAGCACTCTAATATATTGGACAGATAAAGGAGAACATAATGGAAAAGATTGAAGTTGAACTTAAAACACTTAAAAAGATTCTTGCAGATAATGAGATATTTTACCAAATACCAGATTATCAAAGGCCATATTCATGGGATAAGGATAACTTATCTGAATTGATTGATGATCTAACTTTTGCTTACACAAATAATACTGATGAAGACTATTTTTGCGGATCGCTTGTTTTGGTTGATAATGAAAGATTTGATATTATCGATGGACAACAAAGAGTTACGACTTTTACTATCTTATCATGTGTTTTTAGGGAGTTATACAAAGATCTTCTTGAAAGAAAAGCTTTGGATTACATTGAAGATTCCATTCAAGATAAGTACGATAATAATAAACGAAAACTTCGTTTTCTTACAGGAGAGAATTATCAGATCGATTTTGAGCAAACAATCCTAAAAGGGATTTCTTTTAAAGAAAGAGTTAATTTTGATCGGGAATTTGCTAATAATAGGTACTTGCAAAACGCTCATTATTTAAAACAATTATTGATTGAAAAGATTGCTGAGAAAAGTATTGATCCAAATAAGCTAGTTATCTGGATTTTCGAAAAAATAGTGCTTACTGTTATTACAACAAAGAATCTTGACAATGCTATTAGAATATTCAATGTTTTAAATGATCGTGGGATGCCTCTTAGTCCGATAGATATTCTAAAGTCATCTCTAATGTCAAAACTTTCTCAAGAAGATAGACGTGCCTTTAAATTAAAATGGGAGTTGGTTAATCAACGAATTGACTCAACTGAAATGTTTAATCTTGAAGACATGTTGAATACTTATCTGTACTTTAAGCTTGGGTCGAATCCGAGCGCAAGAGTCGATAAAGAATTGCTTGCTATATTTTACCAAGACAAAACTGATCCGCTAACAGCAATTAGTGAAATCGATAAATTTTCGGAAGCTTACTTGAGTGCAATTGATGTTGAAGATAAATACGTCTACCTACTTCGATATCTTCAACATAGAATTTATTGGCACTCAATATTGTCAACCGCAATCTTCTTAAATTATTCCGAAATTTCAGAATTAAGAAAAATACTAGTTTCTTATTACTATCAAAACTGGTTGGCTGGAGCGACTGTGGCTAGAATAAAGCAGACATCATACAATATCCTAAGAGCAATAAAATCAAACAAGACATCGCAAGAAATAAAAGAGATTTGCAAAAAGAATCTAGCTGAGTATGGGACTAAAGCATTCTTTGAAGCTGAATGCGCTGGCAACTATATTTATGGAAAGAAATGGGATAAAGCGTTATTGCTCTTAATCGAATATTTTTGCCAGGATGATAGCAAAATTAACTTTATTACATTATCACCAAGAATACATATTGAACATATACTTCCACAGAATTCTGATAATGAAAATGCGCATTGGAATGAACTGTTCTCAGCTGAACAAAGAGTTGCTCTCACTAACTCTTTAGGAAATCTTACGTTATTATCAATGAGAAAAAATATCCAGGCGCAGAACTACTCTTTCACAGAAAAAAAACAGGCGTATCAAAATAAAGATAACATGATAACCGCATTTGCAATGACACAAGAGATTTTGAAATATGAAGATTGGACGCCAGAGTCAATTGCAGATCGTTCAATTAAAATGAATAAAATCATTGATAAAGTTATACGAAATATAGTGTAACTGTCCAACAACTGCTGTGTGCCACGAGGAGGAAATCTGATCCCGGAAGGGTAAGGAAGAATCAGCAATTATGTGACAGGCTTGAACATGAACAGACTGAGTTGAGAGGGTCAACCGGCAACGGGATGAGCCTGTCGGCATCAGTCTAGCCATTTGATATACCGAAGATCAAGGTGATAGAAGCTTGGAAGCTGGTGAAGCGGAATAGTGGCGCGGCCGTGGTTGATCGCCATGCTAAGTGATCAGCCATCGGCGTTACATCGGATGATATGATATTGATTCTGTGACACTTATGGTCATAGAAATGGGAAAATACTTTGACAGTTATCATCTGTTCAATTAAAATGACGATAGCCCTATATAAGCCAAAATAGATCAAGATCGTTAGTAATATGACCCGGGCTTCCGCTCGACGGAGGCAAGGGAGGCGATCTCCTCGAAGTGGTTATGTGGCGCTCGCATTTTATTCAAGAATGATGGAGTGCATTTTATCTTGTTATTCAATGATATAAAGATTATTAGATTAGAGCAGGGTAAAAATTCGTCAAACTGAGTAAGCTGGTTTGCTAGCTTAATATTCATCTTGTTTTACTAAGGGGGCGCTATGAGTAGCGATGCGTTGATACGGGGCTATGCAGAGATTTGTAGTGAATTCGTGACGTTCTACGATACTATGCGAAGGCTCCTTAGGGAGGAAGGACACGATGACTTAGTCAAAGGACGGGCTATCGTGTATAGCGACTTGATATATAAGCCGGATTTTCTTTTTATTGGTTTCAATCCAAATGGATGGATGGCTGAAGACTTGAACCCATTGAAGGAATTTGAATACATAGCAATGGAGGATTGCGGAGATGGAGCAAACTCTCTCTCTCGGCAGACCAGAGAGCTCTTCAAGGAAACCAAGTACTACGATAGATTTTCCAAGGCGATGAAAACGAATCTATTTTACTATGGCACCAGGAATGTGAAGGATTTTCATAAAGTTACGACCGTGCTTAATGAGCATGGAATCAACCCTTACTCATACGCTTTCGACTGGACTAGGAAGTTTATTAACCTGATTCAGCCCAAGGTAATTGTATGTGAAGGTAAGATAGTCCACGATAAACTGGCAGAGTGCTATGGAGCCCAATTCAATTGGCAGGGTAATCATGGATCTGGCTCGCTCCTAGGTTCTATTGCCGTCATTTCTTATGCGCGACTCTTTTCAACTATCATGGATAAGGAAGCGGTAGTAGAAGCAGTAAACAAGTTGGTTCTGTAAGGTTAGGGATAATGTATAAAATCACGATAACATGAGATTGCTGTGTAGGCGCCATGGAAATGTGCCTTAGGAGATTAGGCCCAGTCGAAAGTAAATACATCAATTTCACGAGGTAATTGGATAGGCAATGATAGTTTGAAAAGCAGTGGATACAAACTAAGTTCTCATTTTGTAGAGGCTATAAATTCGATTGAAACGTCACTAAGCTAACACTGAAGGAGCGATGGGTGTAAGTAATGCTTCTAAATTAGTTCTAGAGTAAGTATTAGTTACACCCCGTTAGCCGCCCTATATCTCTTAGGATGCAAGCGGTAGGATGATATGGCTTCATTGCGGATTGGGTTTCATTGTCCAATCTTTTCTACGTGCTGAGCACGAAGGACGAAGCCCGATCTATACGAGTAAATATACTACGCTAGTAAGTTCATTAGATAATAATCATTATTATTGCCCCCCTTTGCTGGAGAATGTCAAAGACCTTTTCATACGGTCCTAACACCGTACAGTCCTTATACCGGCCGCTCAATCCGGCGGCTTAACTATGAAACTTGGCGTAAACTATCTTAACAGATTCCGGAAGCAGCACTTGCGGCAAGACAACATATCGAGTCTGATTTAGCACAAGAAGGTTGGACCAAAAAAGATCATTTTCCTAAAAACCAAATGAGTATATGCGTATGGGATTGTTCTGGAAAGATTGATTACTTGTTCGATGTAATTACCATAGAAGTAAGCGCCTTGCCGATAAAGTGAGACTTTAAATAAGTTTGCGAAGCTGAGTTTTGCATTGTATAAAAAAGGGATTCATGTTCATCCATCGATAGCTGCTTTGCTTTTACATGTGCTCTGCATTTGAGTTCTAGGGTATTAAATGCGTTGCCGTGTTTGCTTATTAAAACCCTCCTTGCCAAATCAGCTTCGCCTCCAGATAGACCATATATGTCATGAAAGATCTTAATGATCTGTTCCTGATATATAATGAAATTCTGTGTCTCACCAACGACGGAAATCATAGTATCAATATACCAGTTAGGAAGATGTCTCACTGGTCTCCATTCTCTAGCAGTTAGATAGTGAAGAGTCTCATCCTTAATCTTATTTAAAGTTCGCTTCTGAGATATGGCCTTCAACATATCAATGTTATCATTTGCCTTTAGAGCGATAAGGATAACCAAATCCTTAAAACTGTCAATGGTAAATAAATTCCTCGTAGCACTAAAATAAATATCTAGATTAAGTATGCTATTCTTAAATATTTCGGTATTTTTCTTTGATAAAATCATGATGCAATTAGATAAGGATAAGGTGTGATTATTATCTATAGAAGAATGCTTTAGTGAATCGCATTCTACGAGCTGTATAGATATTGCCTCATCAAGAACTCCGTTTAAAGCGATATATGGTTCTTGATAGCCGTTCCCCTGATCACGATATAATAAAGTAGCTTGATCTTTCCCATACATATCTATGATCTCATAAAAAATATCGTTACGGCGACCTGTTTCAACTTCCAAAACCATATCTGGATTACTATCCCGTAATGGATTGCAGAAGCGCTCAAACCATAATTCATGATAAATGGGATCAACGTTGGTTATACCGAGAAGATAGCAGATGATACTGCTAGGTGCGCTTCCGCAACCCAAAGACATTCGAATATTTAAAGAGTTGATAGTCTGAACTAGATCGGAGAAGAATAAGAATTCGGCAGATAGCTTTTTACTGTTTATTACCGCGAGTTCATGATTTATCCGCGTTAGTACTGTATTTGATAAATCAGGATAGTAGCTTGAGATATTTATCGATATGGCTTCCTTTAGATTTTCATGCGCCTTTTCTTCAGTAATGCCGGTCCAGTTATTCATGGTATCTCCTCGTTATAGATGTATATATAGGTCTTGTAGCTGTAAAACTGATTGTTGCAGAAAGCCACTGGCATAATGTTAGAAGATCCATATAGCTCGTTAACCGTCTCATAAACAGGCATAACAAATCATATATAGCCTTATTAAAGGCATCCCTTTTGAGAAATTTGATTACTGAGACAATAAGAGTATCTAGTGCAAAGGTGATTTCCATCGGGCCTTCTCCATGGAGCAGGTTAGCTTGAGTAAGTGACATAATCGGTCACCAGATAAGTAGGGGATGGAATTTGGCTAGTATTCTGAGAATAAAAATGAGAATACGTCAATATTTTATACGATTAACAATGCCTGGATAGAATCTTTCGTGCCATGATTGAAATAATGGCACACGCTCGTGCATCTGATAAAGCATCATGATGGTGAAGAGAGATACCAAACCTTGATGAAAGCACATCAAGAGAATATCGATCGAAATGTGGCCATGCTTTTCTCGCTTGCGCTAGGCTACAGGTAAAAGCAGGTGTTGGGGCGTTAATACTGTTTCTTACCAACATGGCGTCGAAGACGGCCCGATCAAAAGAGGCGTTATGGGCGCATAGCTCATCGTCTTGGATAAAATCCTTCATGCATGGCCATAAGGATTTAAAATTAGGCCAGGCAGCGGTATCCTGTGCTGTTATGCCGTGTATTTCGATAAAGGTCGGTAGGAAGTAAAGCTCAGATTGATTTATGAACGAATACATCTCGTCGACGATAGCACCGTCCCGCACCTTGACGATAGCGACTGAGCAGGCGCTAGCCCTGTCATAGTTCGCCGTCTCAAAATCAATAGCGCAGAAGTCCATGTTCATTAGGAATGTTCCTCAACGATGCTATAAGAGTCGAGCGCCGATTTAAGTTCGTCTCGAATATAGTCGCATAACCAGGATGGTTCCAATACGGTAGCCGATCGGCCCCAGCTTAGTATCCACCGCGTCAAGCCGAACAACGCACCCGTTTCAAAACGCATGGTTAGGCTACCGTCATCATTATCTAGCAGTTGGTAACCGTCCGGCCATGATCGATCCTTGATATATGGCGCTTGATCCTCGCTAAATCGAACGGATACCTGGAAGCGTTTCCCTTGGATGATGCCGAATGGATCAGATAGTATCATGTCGGGGTTGAAATCCTTCGGCCAGGAAAAAGTCTCATCAAGCATGGATAGATCCCGAATTCGCTCAATGGCCAGGATGCGTATCGTACCATGCCTTTTGACTTGAACGAAGACGTACAACCCGCCCTCCGACTCGAAGAGTCGGAGGGGATTCATAGGATAGGTTTTTACCTCGCCGCTTTCGCGCGATTCGTAGGATACTTCGCAGACTTTTCTTTCAGTAATGGCTTCAGTCAGTAGGCCGATTCGTTCGACGACGCGCTCATCTCTCGCTTTCGGTATGTTCACGGCGGCGCTCAAGAGCGCCAGGCTTGGCTTGGTACCGGCGCCGGTTTCCTTGGGTTCAAAGGCGTAACCGGTAGCTGCTCCCACGAAACTCAACTTCTTACGAAGCTCCTTAACCGGTTCTTCGAGGCTCGGTTGGCGTGAGGCATTTTCGAAGATCCAATCGAGCAATACGCGGTCTTCAAGACTGAAATCGACGACGGGCAAGGGAATCCACCAGTTTCGAGACGAGCCGGGATCGGTAAGGTAATATCGGTGCCCGCGTTCCGGATCCGAGTAGAGGGGGTATCCTAGTTCGGATAACCTATTGAACAAGCGATACACGCTTCGTTTATCGATGCCGAGTCGCTCGGCTGCCTCTTGGGTAGAAACGCCATGAGGTCGATTTAACAAGCGAGCCGCGGCGAGCACTTGTATGAGATTATGGTACATCTAAACTCGCTCCATAGACTTTTGATATCATGGCTCAGCTCCAACGTTTCGTCCAGAGAAAGTGGCCATATTTGTCACGCCTTCACCTCGTGTGACTAAAAATGCGACTTTTTTACTCTTTGTCTTATACTAAACCATGGCATCTGATGGAATCCTATCAAAATTGCTTTTAAAATCTAGTCACAGCAAGCATTATGTCATGCTAAGTCGCTTTATGGCAATGAATTAGCTTGATTCGCAATCAATAGGTTACCGGTTCGAATTCGGTATTCTCCAATCCAAGAAAAGTCGCCGCAAGGCGGCTTTCTTCATCCCTGCCAGAATACCGGAGCTCAGGATGAGCGCGGAAGCGATCCGCATGCGGCCAGTTTTGAAGGCTATACGAGTTTATTGTTTCAATTAATAAAATGCATTGAACGAGCACTCGCCTGTTGATATAGAGGGTAGAATACTTTTGACAGCTTCCCTGCGCTCATCTACAATGGCTTCAAGCCCGGTATACGCTAAAATTTTAAAAACGACGAGTCGCAAGGTAACGGGCGGGACAGGCGTTGCGTAGGTCGTTTCGGCGCCGCTCGACGTACCGATGGTTAGGCTCTTTGGCCGATGGTTGCCAGTATAACCGTCGTGGGCGGAAGTCCGCTAAATTGAACAGGTAGATTATTAATAATACTATAAGGTTATAACTGATATTGGGATAGATGATGTAATCAAGGCATCACTGCGGATGGCTGGCATCATTGGCACTGTGCTGGATGGAATTATCTATATGTCTTCGCCTATGAATAATCACCGGTTTTCGCCGTTTTTCTTTTTCCGACTTTGTCTATGTAACGGGGCTTGAGTTTCTGTAGAATGGTTGTGACCATACTCAAAACATCGGAGTAGCCCAGTATAAACGGGGAAGAATGCTCCGTTAGTATTGACGCTGTGACGCCGTATCTGGTCCGTTTAAGTGACCCCGTACGAGCAAAAAATGATAGCGGACATGTTTAGTAAAAATGCTTCACTATCATTGCTCTTAAAACTATTCCTATCCGCGGATCATGATACTGTAGATCATGCTAGGAGAAAAGATGAAGTACGTTTGCGCGCTTATTACGGTAGAGGATATCATAAAATCTAGGAAACTTTATGAAGGGATGTTAAATCAGAGGGTGCTAAGCGATTTTGGGGAAAACGTAACGTTTGAAGGCGGGTTCTCTTTACATCAAAGATCACATTTTCAGAAACTCCTTAAGAAAGACATAATAAATAAATCGAATTCTTTTGAGCTTTACTTTGAAGAGGATGAGCTTGAAACGGTAGAAGCCAAGATTCTTCATGAAGGACTTGAATTCATCCATGGAATAAGTGAGCAGCCGTGGCGTCAGAAGGTGCTACGTTTTTATGACTATGATGCGAATGTCATCGAGATCGGGGAGCGAATGGAGCATGTCGCATATAGACTGTTTAGGGAACAGATGTCGGTTGAGGAAATCGGAAGAATCACCTATTTAGAAACAGGTGCAATAGAGAAAGCGATAGTTGAATTTAGTGAGCGATGATCCTGTCGTCCAGGAAATTAAGAAAGGGTAAGGGCGGTATAGATGGTTAAAGTAAGAGCCATCCGTCGGTTTCCTGTATGCATTGAGAGGAGTGATTATTGTTTAATGTGTGAAAATGATGTCATGATATTATTTATATAGTGTATATACTAATTGCATTAAAAACTGAACTAATGTAGTGTAGTAGGAAACAGTAGTGATATGGTAACATTTGTTTTTGTTAGTAAAAAAATATGACTCCGAATGAAAGGGTGGGTGAGTCCGAAACTATACGGCCCCCGAGCATCAGGAATCAAGAAAGGCAAGACGTTAATCATCAAACGTCGAGATTGTATTGTTGTTCATGATATAGAGGATATCTGTTATGTTTAAAGGAGAGCGGCCATTAAGCCGCCGACAAAGCAAGGAGATGGAGTAATGAGAAACTTTCCGCTTAGCGATTAATTTATCCATGACAATAAAGATTTCGTAGAGAAGAATCGAATGCTCGGGCCGGACGCGTTAAAGCTACTGGAAGTGCTGTGTGAAAGCATGACCCTAGAGCCGAATATGCGCGTTCTTGATATGGGTTGCGGTAAGGGCTTGACCTCCATCTTTCTAGCTAAGACCTACGGCGTCACGGTGTTCGCGAATGATCTATGGATTAGTCAGACCGAGAATTATAAGAGATTCGTAGAAGCCGGTGTTGATGATAAGGTTTTCCCTATAAAGGCCGAGGCGCATGCATTGCCCTATGCCGAGGGCTTTTTCGACGTAGCGATCAGCATTGACGCGTACCACTATTTTGGAACCGATGAGATGTATTTCCCCAAATTCTACTCCGGCCTTGTCAAAGACAAAGGGCAGTTCGGAATGGTTAGCCCATGCTTAACCAGGGAATTCGGAACCAGCTTGCCGGAAAGACTAAAGTCGCATTGGGATAATGAAATGTACACGTTCCATAGCCCACAATGGTGGCGGCATCTATGGGAGAAAACTGGTCTTGTAGATATTAAGAAAAGCGAGTTAATACCCGACGGGAAAGAAATATGGAGATCGACGGCGGATTTTGACCTCCATGAGGCCGATGATGAGGACTATTTGTCCTTATTCCTTCAGACCGCAATAAAAAGATAGAAGTATATTTAGTGCTTCTATGGCAATCCGGCTTGTAAAGGCACGGATTGCCGATCACGAGTTTCCGGATCGCGGACATAGCGCTCCGAAGAATCGTGACTTGCGACTCCTTCATGGCGGCGTCGATTCCTAATGACTTCTCGGGCGGTATTTTAATCGAAAGGTTGTGGGCGTCTCTGCGGTTGTCGAAAGGAGTTCTTATGAGCGATCTGTTTTCCATGATCTCCGCTCCGGCTCAGCGAGCATTATCTTCGCTTGGGATAGCGTGCGTCGACGATCTGGTCCGTCATACCAGATTCCAGATAGAGAGCCTCCATGGCATGGGGAAGCAAACAATGGTACTCATCGAAGCGATGCTGGCGGCATCTAATCTTAGCTATATGGATGAAGCCGATGATCAAGCTGTCGATGAGTATATAGGCAAATATGTCGCTTCGGTCAGGGACAAGCTTAATCAAGTAAGAAGGGTAATTAGGTCAAGCATACCGGACGCCAAAGAGAAAATTTCCTATGGAATGCCTACGTATTATTACCATGAGAATATCATCCACTTCGCGGGCTTCGCAAAGCATATCGGTTTGTATCCCAGCCCGAGCGGCGTGGCCGGCTTTGAGCATGCGCTCAAACAGTATACTTGGTCAAAAGGAGCCATTCAATTTCCTCTTGACGAAGACTTGCCGATAGGGTTGATCGCGGACATTGCTGAGTATAGGATGAAAGCGGTAAAGGAATGCTTGATTAGGCAAGCGTAGCTAGCGCCGGCAGTGCGGCGTTACTCGAAAGTCCTAGCTCGGAAGGATAATAGGACTACCCTACCATAAGAAATAAGTGTAGCCATGAAAAGGAGAACAAGATGACTAAAGTTTTGATTAAAGTATTAAAAATTACTGTAGTGCTAGCCATGATCCTGATCGCCACCGCTACCTTGATAACGGAGTATGAGAAGATCAAGAATCCGCCGATCGGTCGCTTGGTAGACGTCGACGGCGAGAGCATGCATGTCTATATGGAAGGAAGCGGTAAGCGTACCATCGTACTCCTCGGCGGCCTAGGAACTACGAGCCCTGCGATAGATTTTATGCCTTTGATACGACGGTTAAGGGATCGTTTTAAGGTGGTCGTGGTTGAAGGTTTCGGTTACGGTTGGAGCGATCTTACTAAGAGGGAACGATCCGTAGAGAGGATAGTCGATGAGATCCATGGCGCCCTATCGGCTGCGGATATCGACGGACCCATAATATTGATGCCGCACTCGGTATCGGGTGTGTACGCGCTCTACTATGCCGACATGTATCCGAAAGACGTAGAAGCGATCATCGGAATCGATGCTACATTGCCAAGGATGCTCGAGTACTTCGACGGAGAGCCTCCGAAGGCGAATAAAGCTTTAGGAGCAATAAGTCCCTTGGGCATATCAAGAGTAGCTCTTTTGCTTAGCGGGTCTTCGTTCTTACCCAAGGCGGAGCCGGGCGAATACGCTCCTAACGAGATTGATCTTATTAAGATGATTACGGCCTGGAAGGCATATAATTATACGGTAATTAATGAAATTAACCGAACCGGTGAAAATATGCATGCCGCGAATGCGCTTGAGTTCCCGTCAGAGCTGCCCGTGCTGTTGTTTTTTAAGGAAGCGAATACAAAATTCGCTCGGGGAGACGGAAAAACCAGAGAATCTTTTTATAAGCAATATTTAGAAAATGTAGAGAATGGCGAGCTTGTTCGTTTAAAAGGCCACCATTACCTGCATTGGACGCTGTCAAACGATATGGCTAGGGAAGTCGAACGGTTTATAGAAGCAATTGATGATATGAAGAGTTGATAATGGATGATCTGTTACAAAAAGGTAGTTAGTGGTTGAATCAAGAGCAGGGGCTGTGCGCCGTTCGCTTATCCTTATGCAGGATTGGATTGTTATGGAATCGGCTTCTGCGGCGGTATAGAGCCTTCGAAAAATCTGAGCGATCGATTGAAGAAATTCCGATCGTACGCCCTGCTTTTGGACCGATAAGATAATGATGGCGATGGATTCATTATAAGGAAGAGTTCTCGGTCCCGAGACGCGTAGATAGTCCGGCGACTAGGGTAAATGGTAGGTTATTATGGATAAGGTTCTAGTTCGAAATATTCGATTGAGCGACTATGAAGATTTCATGAGTCTAAATCACGAATTTAACGGAATAGAGATTTCAAAAGATAGTTTTGCTTCATTAATACTAAGGGAAGACGAGATAGTATTGGTCGCAGAATTTGAAAATAAGCTCGTTGCTTTCGCTTGTGCGCAGGTGTTCGTATCCGTTTGCTATCCAACGGATCAGATGGAACTGACCGAAATCTTTGTTGATAGGGCATTCAGAGGTAGCGGTATTGGAAGCGCTTTGGTCAGGAGGCTTGAGAGGATAGGAAGAGAACGAGGTGTTAAAGAGATTCGGCTAGAGACGAGCTCTGTAAACGAATTAGCTCAGAAGCTGTATGAGAAGAATGAATACCTGATTAAGAACAGATATGTTTATTGCAAGTCGCTAGAATTGAATGGGCATTCCTAATGATGAGTCTTGCGCAGAAAAGTCGCAGTACCGATCCCTGACCGGAGGCGGGCTAGGCTAACGTCAATCGTGTAGCTTGGTCTAAGAATCCGAGTGCGGTTGGAGCGACCAAGCCCAAAAAGAACGATCCGCAGATAAAAGAGAAAATGAGTATTGCCTATTCGTTTCTAAATCGAGATCGATCTCTCGTCATCAAGACCTGCTCGGGCCAAGCTCATTCAACGAAGAGGCATGTTCATAGCGCCCTTTCAATCGCCATCGTCAATGAGGGAGAGACCGATTTAAAAATTAGTAAGCGGAATTTGCGGATGCATAGTAAGCAGTTAATCCTTATCCCGGCCTATTTTTCGCATGAATGCAAGCCGGTAGATCCCGTCTGCTGGCGATGCACGGTTCTATACGTTGGAGCTGGCTCCGCATCCTGCCTTGACGGTAGTCATGAGCGCGTAACGGTCTGCGATCTCGCGGATGAAGAATATGCCGCCGTTATGAACGATATCGATGACGTGGGTGAAGGACGCCGCGGTCTTACCGGCGCGACCTTCATGTCGCGCCTCGGCGCCGTACTTAGTCGTTGCGTCCGTATAACGACTATCGAATTAGTGAAAGAGGATGCAAGGGTCGACCTTATAAGACATTATATAGAAGAGCATTACTTAGAGGAGTTAAGCCTGAACGCCTTGGCGAACATTTCGGGGATGAACAAGTATCATATGATAAAGTGCTTTAACTCCGCGTATAATATCTCTCCTTTGGCGTATCAGAAGTGCCTTAGGATAGAGCATGCCAGGGCCCAGATCCATGAGTCTAACAAGCTTTGCGATCTAGCTTTGGAGTATTCGTTCTATGATCAGCCGCATTTTTCGCGCCTTTTTAAGCGGGTCTATGGTATTACGCCGGCTCAGTATAGGCGACTGCAAGCGACGCCAATTTCATACAAGACATAGCTGACGTCTCATGTAAGAGTGCCTCGTCGGAGGTGTTAGCATGAAATGCGTTATGATCATCGATCCGTCGTTGCCCCTAGGCCTTCAAGTCAATACGGCGGCTGGCCTGGGCGTCAGTTTGGCCGGCAAGGTGGGCGGCTTGGTCGGGAATCCGGTCGCGGACGCCGATTCGAACGTATATCAAGGTATCGTCAACATTCCCCTGCCCATACTTAGCCTGAGCGCCGACGAGTTAAAGAAGAAATGCCTAGAGATCGCGGCGAAAGGCGATGAGAGTCTTGAGGTATTCATCTTCAGCGACGTAGCTCAAAGGTCGTTAAGCTATGACGATTATGAGCGAAACATGGCGAATACCAGGTTCCAAGACATGAGTATCCTTGGGATTTGCCTCTATGGGCCGGATAAAAGCGTTAATAAGCTATCCGGTAATTTAAAAATGCTGCGCTAGTCGAGCGATATGATTCTTCCTGTCATGGGCAGTTGAAGTTGAGCGCCGGCCGAGCCAGGGGCGTCGGCGCGGTTATCGGTCGCTCCGCCGCGACGACGGAGCGACCGCTATTATCTAGTTTCTGACGACGCGGAAGCCGCTTGTGTAATAGTCGTTATTAGGTGGAAAAAGCCGATCGCGGTTCGAAAGAGCGCAAGCGCCTATGTTCAAGTCTCAATCCTCGTCGCGTTGATGCCGCCGTTTTGGCCGTCCGTCGGGGCGCATATGGCATCCCATATCCATTCCATCTCTATAGGTAGGCGATCGCCGTCTTTCGTCCGGTCCGCGGCCGCGGCGTTCTAGACTCTGTCGGAACTCGTCGGGATAGCGGCGAAGGCCGGGTTTCCGGAGGCGACGCCCGAAACGGCGCGCGCCGGGCTCGGGCCCTCGTCGAGGCTTCGCCCCTTACGGAAGGCGCTGGCGTGGCGTCAGCGTACAGCCTGGAAGGGGTCGTTAATTCAGCTTGATACGAGCGTGTCGGTCGGATCTACGCCCGCCACGTCCGGAAACTGCGACCACGTGATCCCATGACGGCCTATGCGGAATGCGGAGCCGGCGCCTACGTTGCCCGCCATCGCGGTATCGAGCCCGACGCTGACCGCGGAGACGTAGATCAGCTCGCCGACCTTGGCCATAGCGTAGCCGGCGGGCGTTTCCGCCCGATCGTCCGTAAATGAGGGCAGTCGTGTAACTATTCGATGGGCCGGATGGTATATCCGTGCCGGCGGAGGGGCCAAGCGTAGTAGCCCCGACTGCCTCGGCGATAATACGGATCGTACGTTTGCTTGATTGCGGAAAGAGACGCGGAATGAAAAGAAGCACAATTCGATATATAGGCGCATTGCCGCTTGCCATCGCTTCGCTGTTGGCGATGGGATGCAGTACGACGATCACGGCCGGAACTAATAAGTTGGCTGCGATACTGCAAGCAGAAAACAATATTATCACCGTAGAATACGTCGCCGTGCCATTTAGCGAGGACGGGAAGACGATAATCCTTGAGGGAATGCTCTATAGGGATATGGAACGGCGATCCTGGCCGGGCGTCGTGATGACGCATGGTAGAAGAGGCCCGCGGCCGAGGCGGAACGAGAATGAAGTGTTCGGCTATGAGAAGCTCAACCTGAGCTTGGCTGATAGGGGGTATGCCGTGCTCTTCCTGGTTCGCCGCGGCTATGGCCGGTCAGGCGGCCGCGATTCCGAGTTTTTAGATACTCCTGAGCAATCCGGGATCGCGGCAGGGCAGGATATCAAAGCCGGAGTTGAATATTTAAATACTATAGCCGGGGTAGATGGCACAAATATCATGATTATGGGACATTCTCAAGGGGGGTGGGCGGCGATCGGAGCCGCTTCTTTAAACATAGAAGGCGTTACCAGGGCGATTAACCTAGCCGGAGGTACTAATTATAAGCGAATGGGTATTGGCATTATCAATGATAAAGTCCAAGAAGACTGGATTAAAGGCGCCGCGGCGCTAGGGGAGAAGAATATAATACCCATGATATGGATATATTCAAATAATGATAGGAATCATCCTCCTCTAAGAGTCAAGGAAGCGTTTGATGCATTCCGCGAAGCCGGAGGAGCGGGTGAGTTGATACTTCTAGAGGATTATAAGGAGAACGGACACCTCTTCGTGCAAGAGCCTTCGTTGTTCCTACACATGATTAATAAAGCTCTATAATAATTATGGGCAGTTGAGTAGGATACCTTATGAAACCTGAACCATCCATCATCCCCCGGCCCGCTACCGAGCGCTATCCCGGAGGCGAGATCCGCTGGACGCCGGCGGAGAAGGGGAGCGTATTCGCGGGCCCCGGCTGCCGGAGCGTCGCCGCCTTGGCCGCGGCCTTGCTTTCGCGCGCGCCCGGGCGGGATTGGCCCGCGGTAGACGATCCTCGCGGCGCCTTCCTGCGCTTTGAGCTCGACGCCTCGGACGGCGCGTACGCGGACGAAGGCTACGGCCTAGTCGTCGATGCCGACGGCGTTCGTTGCCGCGCCCGGTCGGCGGCCGGCCTCTTCAACGCCCTGCAAAGCCTTAGGCAGCTCCTGCCGCCGGCTATCGAGACGGCCGGCGGCCTGTCCTCCGGCTTTTCCCTGCCGTTCGCTACCGTAGAAGACTCCCCGCGCTTTTCATGGCGCGGCTTTATGCTGGACGAGGCTAGGCACTTCCATGGTCTAGAGACGGTCAAGGCCCTCCTAGACCTGATGGCCCTCTATAAGCTCAACGTTTTCCATTGGCATTTGAACGACGACCAAGGCTGGCGCCTGGAGTCGCGGCGCTACCCCGAGCTCACGCGCGTGGGGTCCAAGCGCCGCGATACCGTGATAGGCGGCTTCGGCGCCGCGGCCTTGGCCGGGATATCCTACCAAGGCTCCTATACCCAGGACGAGGCGCGCGAGATAGTCCGCTACGCCGCGGAGCGCCATATTACCGTGGTGCCCGAGTTCGAGCTACCGGGCCACGCGAGCGCCGCGCTGGCGGCCTATCCCGAGCTGGGCTGTACGGGCGGGCCCTACGCGGTACGGATCGGCCCGGGCATCTTTAAGGATATCTATTGCGCCGGCAAGGACGCGACCCTGTCCTTTATCGACGGCGTCCTGGACGAGCTCTGCGATATCTTCCCCTCCGCCTATATCCACCTGGGCGGCGACGAGGCGCCCAAGGACCGCTGGAGGGCCTGCCCCGCCTGCCGGGCGCGCATCGAGCGCGAGGGACTGTCGGGAGAGGATGCCCTGCAGGCTTGGCTCTTCAACCGCGCCGCGGAACGCCTGGCCGCCAGGGGCCGCCGCGCCATCGGATGGAACGAGGCTTTGAACCCCGCGCTCAGGCCCGACGCCGCGGCCCAATTCTGGCGGGGCGGCAAGGCGGTTATGCGTCGGCACCTCAGGGGCGGCCGCTCCTTTATCATGTCGGACTTCTGGCGGGCCTACCTCGATTACGACTATTGCCTGCATCCGCTTAAGAAGGCGTACGCATACGAACCCGTACCCGCCGGCCTGCCGGAGGCGAACGTACTGGGCGTCGAGTCGCCGCTTTGGACCGAGTGGGTCGCCGATAGATCGCGGCTGGATTGGCAAACCTTCCCGCGGCTCTTGGCCGGCGCGGAGACGGCTTGGACGCGGCGCGATCGGAAGGATTATCGGCGCTTCGAGTCGCGCCTCGTCGAGCATCTGCCCCGGCTCGACGCCTTGGGCGTTCGCTACGCGCCCCGGGCGGAATGGAACCCGCCCCCGCCTATTAGGGCCGTAAAGAACGCCTGCTTCCTGGTCCGCATGGCGACGAATCTCCGGAGGCGGGCGGAATGACGCGCGCGCCGTCGCAATAGGGCGGCGCGCTTTTTTTATTTCTGCAAGCCTACGGTAAAATCGCCCGTGGCCAGGAGCGTACGCTCGATCCAGGTGGTGTAGGTCTTGACGCCAGCGAGCTCCTCGCGTACTTCCAGCTCGCCCGAACTGTTGATCGATAGCACGTTCTTATTCTTGCCTTCCATCACCGAGCCGCCGTCGACGAAGCTGAAGACGTCCATATGTACCTTGAGCTTACGGATGCCGTACTCGTCCCGCCATTTCCTAAGCTGCTCGGCGTTAAATACCAGCGGCGATCCCAGATTCTCCGATACGAGCTTGAACTCGAAGGCGCCGGGGTTCTTGGGGTCGTACGGGCCGGTGTAGTAGGTGAGCAGGAAGGTGCTGGGGAAGGAGTCGTCGGAGGGATCGGCCATCGGGTCGATGTACGCGTTGAATTCCGGATACATGCGCGCCCACTCGGTACGGTCGCCGTAGGAGGCGGAGTCGTCCTTTTTATAGGTCATGGTGAACAGCGCGCCGCCGGATTCGGCGCGGAATTTCTCGACCTGACCGCCCTCGGCGTCCAGGTGCATGATCAGTACGCGGCAATCGTGCCGGATGTCGCCGATTTTCTTGGCGAAGTACGCCCGGAAGTAGAGCGATTCCCAGTCCGCCATATCGCTCAGGTTCACCGAGCCCAGCACGACGTTCTGGTATCCGTAGTCGTCGTTATAGGGCAGGACCTCTCCGATCAGTACGTTGCCGACGCCCTTATTGATGCGGGCGTACTTGGACTGTCCGTAGGCTCCGCCGAGGGCCGCTAGGCCGATGAGCGCGATGAGCGCGGCTCGTTTCATATGCATGGGTCACTCCTAAATGTTAGTTAAGTGCGTATTATTGATACCGAGGTAACATTCAAAAGTCAAGCCGGAGCATGGTAGATCGAAGTAGGAGCCGGGCGGCGGCGATAGCGGGGAGCCTGCTAGGTTCGGGGAGACGGGAGGCGGGCGACCGCCAGTACGGCCCCGCAGTTCCGCATGACCTCCTCATGGAGGTCGAAGGAGCCTTTCTCCGCGCACCAGCGGAGCAGGCAGCCCAGGAATACGTAGTTCACGACGTAGCCGAGGGCCGCCGGATCGCCGAGGTTCCGGACCTCTCCGGAGGCTTGGCAGGCGCCGATGAGCGACGCGGTGATGCGGTGGAGTCGTTCGGTCCTGTAGAAGGGCAGGAAGTTGGAGTCGACGTTCGCGCGCAGCGCCTCGGACAGCACTTCCGGCCCCGGCCGAATAAGGGAGTCGCTCAGGTTGCGCGTCAAGGCGATGAACTGACCCCAGGGGGACTCCCGGGCGAAATCCTCTACCAGGCCGGCGTCCAGGGCCGCGAACAAGCGTTCGTAGTAGCGGACCACCAGGGCCAGCTTGGAGTCGAAATGATAATAGAAGGCGCGCTTAGAAAGCCCCGCCGCGGCGCAGAGCTCGTTAACCGTAACGCCCGCGTAACCTCGTTCTTTGAACAGCCGGATACCGGCGTCTATCAGCGCGTCCTGCGACGAATCTCCGCGTACCGACATCCGTAGGCCCCCCGTTCGGCATGATACGTATAGGGCGTTTTAGCTGTCAAGGCTAGCCACGAAGCGTCGGGATATGGCGAGCCTGACCGCTATGCGGTATGCTCCTCGGGTTCGGCGTATAGGGACGAGCGGATGTAATTATGCGCACAAAAAAGCGAACGAGGTGGGGAAATGATGAAATGGAAGCGCATTATCTTTATCGCCCTCTGCATAGGCGCGATTAACGCCTATAGCCAGCCGTTCTCGACCGTTATAGAGTCGAAGGGGTTCCGGTATCGCTTTCAAGACGATGAATTCGAGTACTACCGGGAAGTGCGCGCTCTACTGGAGAAGAGTTGGAAGCGTGTTTATAAACGCCTCGGCTATAATAGTGCGGAGAAAATCGAGGTGGAGTTCTTTATGGATCTAGCCTCTGCGATCGGCGCCCCGATGAAGATCAAGGGGTTCGGCGGTAACGGGAAGATTCAGCTGAATATTCCCGGCGGCGATGATGATTTCGCTTACATGGTAAGGGTGTCGCTGCATGAGCTCGTGCATGTCGTCTATAATAAGCTCCCGATCCTACCCGCGGAGAAATGGTTTAAAGAAGGACTGGCCGAGTATATATCCGATGGTCCGAGGAGCGAGCTGCAGATAGCAAAATATATCGATATGGCGAGAGGTAAAGATACCCTAGACCTTCGTTACTTGAACATATCGCTCGGATCATCCGTCCATGAAGACAAGGAAATCGCCTATGCGGTGAGCAAGCAGTTCGTAGGATATCTTGTTGAAAAATTCGGCATGGCAAAAATTAGGAAGCTCATGCAAGCGGATATGAATTTCCCCGGCGTGTGCGGGAAGTCGGCCGCTGCCTTGTTCGATGAGTTTAAAGAACAAGCGTCTTTGTAGCAGTCGACGATTCCTAATGATCAATGTACCGAGCGGTTCGCCAGGCCTGCCGTTGACCATCCGGCCCCCGATCGCTATGATCGACTTATGTCCAGTTCGATCGCTCGCAAAACCGCGGCCCTTAATAATAACGGCAACCTAAGACAGGGTGCCGCGGCTACGCGCGGCCGCGTATAAGCGCGGCCAACGCACGGCGATACGGAACGGCACCTTCGGGTGCCGTTTTTTTTGGCCCCCGATCATTTTCTACGGGCCGTGAAGGCCAAGGAGACTATCATGATCGTAAGCACCAGGAGGCTCGGCGGCATAGGGGGCGGGGAGGCGACCCTGAGGGGTTGGCTCGCGGGCAAGCAGGACCGCGGCCGGCTCGTGTTCATCACCCTGCGCGACGGCGACGGGCAGGCGCGCTTGGTATGCGAGCGAGGGGCGTTACCCGAGGAGGTTTTCTCCGCGCTCAAGGGCTTGCCGCTGGAGACGCCGCTCATCGCGTCAGGCGGCGTGCGCCAGGCGCCGGACGGGCGAGCGGCCGAGCTTAGGGTAACGGAGATCAAGTGCCTGCGTTCGGAGCCCGACTATCCCATAGGCCGCAAGGAGCATGGCCCGGATTTCCTCATGGACAAGCGCCACCTCTGGCTGCGCTCCCCTAGGCAGGCGGCCATACTCCGGATACGTAGCTCGCTCGAGTACGCCTGCGTAGACTTCCTCCATCGCGAGGGCTTCTATCGCTTCGACTCCCCGCTCATTACGCCCACCTCCTGCGAGGGCACCACCGAGCTGTTCAAGCTGGATTACTTCGGCTCGCCCGCCTTCCTATCGCAAAGCGCGCAGCTCTACGCCGAGGCGGGCATCGCCGCGCTCGGCAAGGTGTATAGCATGGGGCCCTGCTTCCGCGCCGAGAAGTCGGTGACCAGGCGCCACCTGACGGAGTTCTGGGGGGTCGAGCCGGAGATGGCTTGGGTAACGGCGGAAGAGAGCATGGCCTTCCAGGAGCGCTTCATACGGGCGATCCTGGCCGCCGTCGCGGCCGAGCGCGCCGCCGACCTCGAGGCCCTGGAACGCAGGCCCGACGACCTTATCCTGCCCGAGGGTTCCTTTCCCGTGCTCCTCTACGAGGAGGCGCTCGTGCGGCTCGCCGAACTCGGGCGCGACAAGGCTTGGGGGCAGGACCTGTCGGTAGAGGACGAGGAGGCGCTGAGCTCGCGGTTCGATCGCCCTATCTTCATATATAAATATCCGGTCGCCTGCCGGGCGTTCTACATCGAGCCCGACCCGGCGGACCCCTCGCTGGCGCTCTCTAGCGACTGCCTGATGCACGGCGGCTTCGGCGAGATCATCACCGGCGGGCAGAGGGCTTCCGACTACGCGTTCCTTAAGGCGCGCCTGGCCGAGCATGGCTTGGACGAGGCGGCCTTCTCCTGGTACCTGGACCTGAGGCGCTACGGCTCCGTTCCGCATTCGGGCTTCGGGATGGGCATAGAGCGCATGCTGCGCTGGATATGCGGCCTGCATCATATCCGCGAGGCGGCGCCCTTCGCCAGGACGCCGCTCCGCTGCTCTCCCTAAGGGGCGACGAGCCGCCGCCGCCTTCCTTACGGCCGCGACTTGGACACCTCCTTCTGGAGCTTGGAGATCTGCTTCCATTTAAGCTTCTCGGCCCGGGCGGCGCCTTCGTTCTGGCGCCGCTCGAGCCATGCCTGCTCCTTGGCGAGCTCGAGGAAAGCAAGATAACGCTCGGTCTCCAAGGTCCCGGCGTTCAGCGCCTCCAGGACGGCGCAGCCGGTCTCGCCCGAATGGGTGCAGTCGGAGAAGCGGCAGGCCTCGGCCAGCTCGGCGATCTCGGGGAAGCCGCCGGCGAGTCCGTCGGCGTCACCCCATATCTTCAGTTCGCGTATGCCCGGGCTGTCGATCAGGAGTATCCCGGAGTCGAGCCTATACAGGCGGCTCGAGGTCGTGGTATGCCGGCCGCGCAGGTCGTCCTCGCGCACCCGCCCTTCGCGGGCGAGGGCCGAGGTCCGTTCCCCTTGCGTCGATGCGTCCCGGCCCGTACCCCAGGCTCCCAGGGCGTTGACCAGGGCGGACTTGCCCACGCCGCTCTTGCCCAGCATGCCCACGGTCTCGCCGGGGGAGAGGTAGGCCGAGAGCTCGGCCAGGCCTTCGCCGGTCATGGCGCTCAACGCCACCGCGGGCACCGTCGGAGCTATGCGGGCTACTTCCGCGAGGGCTTCCTCCCGCCGGTCGCGGTCGGCCAGGTCCGCCTTATTAAGGACGACGCAGGGCGCGGCGCCGGCGTTCCGCGCGATGACCAAGCCCCGTTCCAAGAGGCGGACCAAGAAGTTGCGGCCGCCGTCCAGGGCGAACACCAGGAAGAGCGTATCGATATTGGCCGCCAGGACCTGCTCCTCCGTCTTGTCGCCGGCGCTGCCGCGGCTTAAAGAAGAGCGGCGCGGCAGGACGGCATGGACGCGCAGCGCCGCCTCGGTCGGGTCGGTCAGGACCCAGTCGCCGGTGGCCGGGTAGTCCGCCGGCGTCCGGGCCGCGTGCTCAAAACGGCCGCTCACCTTAACGTCCTCGTAGATCCCCGGCGATTCGGGCACGGCCTCGAAGCCCGGCCTGCCCGAGAAGTCCGGGCGGAGCAGCCGGTAGCTATGATACTCCCGGCCGATGACCCGGGCGGGGACGAGCGGCCGCCGGCCGCCTTCTTCCTCTATCATCGCCGCCCAGGCGGCGTGGAATTCGCCCTTCCAGCCCCAAGTTTCCGGTATAAAATTATTACTCATGCGCTTAACCCTCCGAGGGGGAACGGTAGTTTAGTTACGGGGATCAGCGCCAGCTTAAGCAGCGCCGTCTCGTCGTCGTCCGCGGCGATCCTGGTCGCCCTGATGATGCCGCATCGTTCGCAGCGGTGCAGTACGCTCCACTCGCCGTCGCCCTTGGCCCATACGGCGATGGGCCGCATCGGGGCCTTGCACGGGGAGCGGCGGTCGCCCGCCGTGATGTCCATGTGCCGGCTATGCAGGCAGCGGGGGCAGTGGTTGCGGTTCTTCCCGCCGGCGCTCATGGGAGGCGCCGCCGCGCCGCAGTTGATGCAGATGAATGAGTTATCGCTTCCGTGTACGGTCTTCGTCGTCCTAGACATATCAACGCCCTTCGGCCCGGGCGGCCTTCTTATATAGCGAAGCCGCAGGCCACTAGTAATGAGTACCGCGTTGGAATAGGGACGGGGGTGTTCGTTAGACTAAAAAGTGCGGAATGGTCCGTGAGGAGGGGAGGAGAAGCTTTAAGGCTCCCGCCGTGAAGGCGCGACCTATGATGGCCGCCGGACGCGCGTGGGCGCGGGACCGCGGTCGATCCTACCTGAACACCGCCGCCATAGTCGATACAGTTCCCATCATACAGACCTCCTGTCGTCAAGTTGATGCGCGATCGTATTCCCGCCGGGCCGGATATGTCAAGACGGCCGCGGGCCATGGACGGGCCGCATGCGTAAATATCGCGGCATTCCCGTATTAATGCCCGGCTTGCCGCGCGTCGGGACGCCGCACTAAGACGAAAATCGTAGGCCGTTAAGCCCGGTTTCCGGCTTCGCCGCGATTTCTCGGATCGATCTTAGCTTGACCAAGGCGCCCGCCCTGCGTCACTGTCGAGCTATCGTCTTAATACGCCTTTCTATACCGCCGAGAGACTCTCTCCAACGCTTTATCGGATCATCTCTAATAGTGCAAGTCTAGACGTTCTCGATGGCATAAGGGCTGATTAGATGCATAGGAGGATTCGCTTGAAGAAGGTGATCGGCATCATGAGCGTGGGCTATGTCCTGCCCGCGATTATTTGGAATCTCTTAATGTTCGAGCTTAAGGTCGTGCCTAACGACGTGTTCTTTAAGATCCTGGGGAATCCCATCCAGCTCATCTACGCCTTGCCGGTTAGTATCTTATTGTTACGTTATTTTTATAAGAAAATTAAGGCGAAAGACGGCCTGGATAAGATAGCCAAACGCTATTTAGTTTCCGTTTACCTGTTTTGCCTGATCGGGCCTAATTCCGGGTTTATCGGCTTGCCGATTACGATGAAACAATTCGTATTAGGCAATGTACTTTCCTTACCGCTTATTTTCCTTTTTACCGTCCCCGTGTTCCTATTCTTCATACGATTCCTCGAGCGATATCTGCGCGATGATCCGTCCGTCAAGGATGTCATGCTCGTATCCATACCGTTCAAGCTGCGGCTGAGCATAATCTCCACGCTATTCGGTCAGTCGGTACTTATTTTTATTTATAGCTATATTATCTATGCCAGTCCTGGCATGTTTACCCTCAAGGCTTACCTGGTATCTACCGGAATTCTAGCGGCCCTGACCATATCTATCTCGGTTATTAATACGAGCATAATCGTCTCCGCCATTAAATCGCAGATAACCCATATTTATAGGTCGTTGAAAGACGTCCTAAGCCGGGATCGTAACGGAACTAACCGAACCAATCTAAACGTCCGGATCGTCTCGGAGTCTAAAGATGAGCTTGGGGAAGTAGCGAGCATCTTGAATGAGACCTTCATGGGCATTAGCGCGTCGATCGGCCTTTTCAAGGCGAAGGTAGGCGACTTGAACGCGGCCGGCTCGAATCTATCGACTAATATGATAGAGACCGCCGCCGCCATCAACGAGATCAGCGCGAACCTACGGAGCATCAAGGCCCAAACTATGAATCAATCGGCGAGCGTCGCCGAGACGAGCGCCACCATGGAGCAGATGTCCAAGGGCATCGATAAGCTTAGCCGCCTTATAGAGGAGCAGGCCTCCAACGTTACCCAGTCTTCCTCGGCCATAGAGGAGATGATGGCGAGCATCGGAAGCGTGACGCATACCCTCGTTAAGAACGCGGCTACGATCAAGAGCTTGAGCTCCTCGTCGGCGGACGGAAGGGTCGTGCTGGATAAGATCACCGCGGCCATCCGCGACGTCTCTAGGGAGTCGGAAGGCCTGATGGAGATCAGCCGCATCGTCCAAGATATCGCGAGCCAGACGAACCTGCTGTCCATGAACGCCGCGATCGAGGCGGCCCATGCCGGCGAGTCGGGCAGGGGCTTCGCCGTCGTGGCCGACGAGATACGCAAGCTCGCCGAGTCCTCGAGCTCCCAAACGAAGACGATCAGCACGGTACTAAGGAAGATAGCCGGCTCCATGGCGACTATGACCGCGTACGCGGACGAGGTCAGCGCCAATTTCGCGACCATAGAGACGGAGGTCGCCATGGTCTCCGATCAAGAGGACGGTATACGCCGGGCCATGGAGGAGCAGTCCGCCGGAAGCAAGCAGATCTTGGCCGCGATTACCGCGCTCAATGAAATTACGCAAAAGGTACAGTCCGGTTCGGCGGAGATGCTGGTCGGCAGCGACCAAGTGGTCAAGGAAGCCCGGAACATGAACGCGATAACGCAAGAGATAACCCGCGGCGTGAACGAGGTGGCGAGCGGGGCGGAGCAGATAACCGTAGCCGTAAATACCGTAAATAAACTGAGCGTCGATAACAAGGATAGCATAGACGGCTTAAGCGACGAGGTAGGCAAATTCAGCGTTTAAACGGCGAGCCGACCGGCGCCCAGGCGTATGGGAATATTATAATAGTTTTTTATCTTGTACAAAGCGATGGGCGAGCCTAAGCTATGCGGATGAGCCGCCATAAAGGAGCGCGTTGTGTTTGAATCATTCTCTCGATCGGTCGATGCCCTATTCGATCATGCGATAGCGTTAGAATCCGAGAGCTTGATCCTGAATAGGATCCGTCCCGAGGATCAAAAGGACATCTGGGAGATATTCGGCGATGAAGAAGTCACGAGGTATACCGATTTTAGCACCCGTAGTAGCTATGACGACGCTAAGAAGGTCGTAGACTATTTCATTCGCTGTTATGAAGATAGGGAGCAGTATAGATTCGCGATTCGGCTCAAGGCTAGGTCGGAAATGATCGGTACGATCGGGATTTTCGAGATCGATGAAGATAACGGCTTGATCGAGTTAGGCTTTGAGCTAAAGAGAAAGCATTGGAATCGGGGCTATATGCGTGAGAGCATACAAAGCCTCGTCCAGGCGTTCTTTAAGACGATGCGCGGGCATAGGATAGAGGCCGTCGTGACGCCCGGGAACTCGGCCTCCGAGAAGGTCTTGGAGAAATGCGGGTTCGTGAAGGAAGGGACGTTTAGGAAAAGGGATTTAATAAAAGGCGAATATTTAGACGGCATTATATATGGTTTATTAGAGGCCGACTTGCATGCGTGAGCGATTCGTTCATGCCCCGGTAACGAAAGAACTCTTAAATAATGGCCGGCGCATATAAGGAGCTAGCGATTTGACCCTATCGGAGACCGCCGCCCTAGCTCTCTCGTTTCTGGGTAGGGCCTCTACGGCGCATCCCAAGGGCGGCGAGCGCTCATTCTACGGATTTAAAACGATAGCGCTAGGCGGCGTCGAGCAGACGATGCTCGTCCGGGCCGCCGACCTAAGGAAGCCGGTCCTTCTTTTCCTGCACGGCGGCCCCGGCAGCCCGGAGCTGCCCCAGGCGGTTCGGCTGAGCAAGAAGATAGAATCCGAGTTTACCGTCGTCATTTGGGACCAAAGAGGCTGCGGGAAATCATACGCTGGCGACCTCGCTATCGAGATCTCTAAGGATCGGCTAGTCGATGACGCGATCGAGCTGGTCCAGCGCCTAAGGTCGGAATATAAGCAGGATAGGATCCTGCTCATGGGCCATTCATGGGGCACTATCCTCGGCATGAACCTGCTAGCCAAAATACCCGAGAATATCGCGCTATTCATATCCGTGGGCCAGGTAGTGGATTTTAAAAGGAACGAAGAGCTTTCGTATCGGCGCCTACTAAGCGTCGTAAAGGAGAAGGGGGCCGAGAAGGATATAAAAACGCTGCTTGAGATAGGAGCTCCCGTAGATGGGTTGTACGCGGATCCTATTAAATCCTTGATGAAGCAAAGGGCTATCCTGCTTAAGCATGGCTTGGTGTATTACGGTAAAAGAGACGCCGGCGAAGTAGTAAAACTTATTCTCCTAGCCCCCGAATATACCTTGCGAGAGAAACTGCGTTACGGAAAGAATCAGCTCAGCATAATAAATCGAATGTGGAACCGCGATTTAATGGCTACGGATTTTATCTCCCAGCTACCGCGCGTTTCCGTGCCTGTTTGCTTCATGGTCGGAGAGAGCGACTTTAATACTCCGAAAGAATTAGTCGTAGAATATTATAACAAACTGTCGGCGCCGTATAAAAAGCTGGTGACGTTTAGTAAAAGCGGCCATGATCCTCATGTGGAGGAGTTGGATAGCTTCGTGAAGGAATTCGCCGCTTTCGTAGAAGAGCTAAAACTCTATATGCATACCTGACCGATCGTCGCGCCGTCGAAGGGAACTTAGTCTAGCCCTGCGAGCCTAGCTTGGGCTGATCATCTTGTTAATGAAGGGAACCATTATGAACATTCGCCATGAAGAAGAGAGAGACTATCGTTACGTAGAGGAGCTTACCAAGAGGGCGTTCTGGAACCTGCACGCGCCGGGCTGTAACGAGCATTATCTAGCGCATTGCCTGCGTAAGCATGCCGATTTCGTGCCGGAGCTGGATTTCGTCGCGGAACTGGACGGCAAGATCGTCGGCAATATCATGTATACGAAATCCAAGTTGGTAAATGAAAAGAACGAGGAGAAGACCATCCTGACCTTCGGCCCGGTCTCCGTAGAGCCGGCGTATCAAAGAAGGGGAATCGGCAGGAAGCTCATCGAGTATAGCGTCGCCAAGGCCAAGGAGCTGGGCTACGAGTATATCGTCATCTTCGGAAGCCCCAGCAACTACGTAGGCTTGGGCTTTAAAAGCTGCAAGCGCTACAATATCTACGTCGGGGATAAGATCTATCCCTCGGCCATGTTGGCCATGCAGTTAGCGGGGGACGGCTTGGGGGATCAGGGCTGGCGTTATAGCGAAAGCCCGGCCTACGAGCTAGACGATCAAGAGGCCGAGAAGTTCGACGAAACGTTCGAGCCTATGGAGAAGGCCGTCACCAACAAGCAGGAAGAATTCTTCATCATGAGTAGGTCGCAGGTTAGGGCGTAGTTACGGCGGGGAGCATATGGGCATTATCTATCGAGAGCTAGAAGATGACGAGATCGAACGGATCCGGGAGATAGACCGTAGCGAGCTGATTACGCGCATCTACGTATATACGCAGGGGCGGCTTGAGGAGCGAAGCGCTTTCTTCGACATGAAGGGCTTTCCCGAAGGCGAGCTCGAGCTCATCATAGAGCGACAAAAAGCGCTCCATAAGGCGCAAGGCTGCGTTATCGGGGCCTTCGACGGGGCCGCCTTAGCCGCCGTAGCCTCGGTCGAGAACAAGATCAGGGGTACGATCCATAGATACTGCAAGATGGATATCCTGCATGTCAGCAAGACGTATAGGGATCGGGGCATCGCCTCGGCGCTGATAGGGGAGTGCAAGCGGCGCGCCAAGGCGTTCGGCGCGGACAGGCTCTACATCTCGGCCACCGAGTCTAAGCACACCGTGGACTTCTATATGAAGCGGGGCGCCGTCCTGGTTCAAGAGCCGGACGAGGAGCTCTTTAGGCTGGAACCCTTGGATATCCACTTGGAAATGGGCTTGGACTAGACGCGGCGAAGTTCGCGCTTGCCTCCCGGGCAATTAGCCCGTAGATTAGTCCTACTAGACGACCGGAGCCGGCGCCGACCCGCGGAGGGCGGCGCCGCGGCCCGGCCGGGAGGGAAGCGCCTATGAAAGCCATACCGTACCTTTCGTTCAACGGGGACTGCGAGGAAGCGGTCCGTTTCTACCACGCCGCCATAGGCGGGGAGCTCCAGATCATGCGCTACGATGACATGCCGCAGGACGGCGGCATGCCGGGCGCGAGCCCCGCCTGGGCTAAGAAGGTCCTACATGCGTCGATAGGCTTCGGCGACGGGGCCTATCTGTACTTCAGCGACGCGTTCGAAGGCTCGTCCGTGGCCAAGGGCGACTACGCGACGGTGCATCTGCAGGTGGACGCGGAGGCCAAGGTCTACGATATCGTAAAGAAGCTGGGCGCCGGCGGGCAGGTCACGATGCCGCCCGCCAAGACCTTCTGGGGCTCGGTCTACGGGAGCCTCGTGGACAAATTCGGCGTGCCCTGGGGCGTGGAGTTCGAGCTCGGCGAAGCCTAGGGGCGGCGGTCCGCGCCGAGCGCCCACGGAAACCGAGATGCCCCGCCCGAGCGGGGCATCGTCGACATAGGCTAGCGAGCTCCTACTCCAGGCCCCAAAGCGACAGGAAAAAGGGGATAGCCTGCTCGCGGGCTATCCCTAGATTGAACTCATGCCCGCGAAGGTACTCCGCGCCGTCGACGGGTAGGCCGGCCCGTTTCATGGCGGCCACGAGGCCCGGGCTACAACGCCGAATGAAGGTCGGAACGTCATATCTGCCCCAATCGATGCGTATGCCCCGTAGGCGCGCTTCGCCGGCAAGATAGGCCGCGATCCGTCGGTCGAATCCGCCGAAGCCGGCTTGCCAACGTTCCTGTATCGCCCTGTCCTCCGGGTCCTCGGTCATGGACGGGATCCGGATGGCGGTCCCCTCCCCGGGGCTGAAGGCGCGTCCATAGTTGTCGCGTCTGGTTTCATCCCAAAAGAGCATCGCGTCGCGTAAGCCGGTTTCGTCGAAGGTAGGAGGCGAGACCGCGAATATCGAGCCGAAGAGATCGGCATGGGCCAGGCCGAGGTTCAGGGCCGCGAACCCGCCCATGGAGAAGCCTAAGAGCCCGCGGGCATCGTTGCGCGCGACGGTAGGATAATTCGCGTCGACCCAAGGGACCAAATCGCGGATCACGAAGTCTTCCCAGTCGCCGGTGATGGGCGAGTTAACCCAGAAGGATCCGCCGCGATCCTTGCAGGCTCCGTTGACCGACACCATGATGAAGCGCGCGAGGGTTCCCGCCTGCATATCCTTTAGCAAGGCCCAGCCTATGCTGTGGAAGTCCAAGTAGTTCTGGTAGTTGCCGTGAAAGTAGTATATAACCGGGAAGCGTTCGCCTTCGGCGATATCGGGCGGCAAGAAGACCAGGGCGGGCTGCTCGACCGGGTTGCCCATGCGGTTCCCCTCGAGCGAGGGGGCGGGGACTTCGACGAAGTCGATCCTATAGCGCGCCTCTTGTTGCGGCTCACTCTCGGGGAACGGCTCGACGTGCGCGCACGAGGCCGCTAGGAGCGCCAGGGCGAAGACCGCGCCCGCAAGGGACGTTTGTATTCTTTTCATCCTCCTCCTCCTTGCCGTCGGATCCTCCGACGAACTCGATGGGTGCGTTACCGATATCGTCAGCCGAGGCCGTTGCAAGGGCGTTGCAGCTAAGCCATGTCGGGCTAGGGCGTTCTTTGCCGCAACGTCTAGAGGCCGAGCTCAGCGCGCTCGAAGCCCGGTCAGTAACTAATGGCGATACACAGGTCTTTCAACGGCCAGGACGCCCATCGCGATCTCACTTAGCTGAGGCATGTAATCGAACTTAGATGCACTCGATTTTTTAACTTATCTTACGGTCAGAATGAACTTAGTTCACGGTCAGGATGAACTTAGATATGCGTCAAATCTCATTAGATATGCTCCGAAACTAACTGGCCACGGACCGGTATCTAAGTTGAGAATTCGACCGAAATCAAGTTAAATCGCTGTGCGGCCAGCCTAGTGGGGCTATACGCGCCTGTCGTTTCATCTGGTAAAATAGGATGCAGGGTAGCTCGCCTCTGATAAGGGCGGATGGTACGTTTTTGAAAGTTTCTTTGCGCTCAGCTACAATCATTTTATATTGTATATGCATAGAACCCATAGTATGATATGCATAGGAGGTTCATATGAGAACCACGCTCGACCTTCCTGAAGCGCTCGTAAACGAGGCCATGGCCGTAACCCATATAAAGACTAAGACAGAATTAATAAAAATAGCGCTATATAACCTGATTCAGAAAGAAAAGATAAAAGGCATCAAGAGCTATTTCGGCAAGATAGATCTATCCATAGATCTCAACGCCATGAGAGATAGAGATCATGGTCTTAGTTGATACCTCGATTTGGATAGACTACTTTAAAGGCAAAGAATCGGCTCGCTTGCTGAACGAGTTAATAGATGATAATGAGATATGCGTCAATGAGTTGGTTTTGTCGGAACTGATCCCTTCGATAGAGCATAGAGGGGAGCATGGCCTAAAGGATATGCTTTTTTCTATTACCAATGTTCCGCTGAGCGTTGATTGGCATGCAATCAGGTCTATGCAATTAAAGAATCTTAGAAATGGCATAAACAATGTCGGCATTCCGGATTTAATAGTCGCTCAGAATGCAATCGATAATGGATTAGCGCTATTGTCTAGCGACAAACATTTTACCTTAATGAGTGCGTTTCATGGCTTTAAGCTCTATGGGCAATAGGATCCATCAGCCAAGTTCTTTAGCGTGGCAATGCGCGTTGCATTCTAATAGTCTGATATTCAGACAACTCATGTGTAAGCGCCCAGGCATAGCTTGGATAGATCCCTCGAATATGGCTAGAAGAGAATAATCATACACGGGAGCATAGCATGGCCAAAGCAAAAGATACCGCCGCCAAAGAAGAGCCCATAGAGAAGCAGCTGTGGAAGGCCGCCGATAAGCTGCGTAAGAACATCGACGCCGCCGAGTACAAGCACGTCGTCTTGGGCCTCATCTTCCTTAAATACATCTCCGACGCCTTTGAAGAGCTCCATGACAAGCTAAAAGGCGGCCAAGGCGACTACGCCGGGGCCGACCCGGAGGACAAAGACGAGTACAAGGCGGAGAACGTCTTCTTCGTGCCCGAGATAGCCCGCTGGTCCTACCTGCGATCCAAGGCCAAGCTTCCCGTCATCGGCAAGGTCGTCGACGACGCCATGGACGCCATCGAGAAGGACAACGGCTCGCTCAAGGACGTGCTCCCCAAAGTCTACGCCCGCGGCAACCTGGACCCCACGAGCCTCGGGGGCCTTATCGACCTCATCGCCAATATCGCCCTAGGCGACGCCAAGGCCCGCAGCGCCGACGTCCTAGGCCATGTCTTCGAGTACTTCCTAGGCGAGTTCGCCCTGGCCGAAGGCAAGAAGGGCGGGCAGTTCTATACCCCCCGCAGCGTCGTCGAGCTCCTGGTAGAGATGCTAGAGCCCTACAAGGGCCGCGTCTTCGACCCCTGCTGCGGCTCGGGCGGCATGTTCGTGCAGTCGGAGAAGTTCGTCGCCGAGCGCCGGGGCAAGCTCAACGACATCTCCATCTACGGCCAGGAGAGCAACCAGACCACCTGGCGCCTGGCCAAGATGAACCTGGCCATCCGCGGCATCGATAGCTCGCAGGTAAAGTGGAACAACGAAGGCTCCTTCTTAAACGACGCCCACAAGGACCTCAAGGCCGATTTCATCATCGCCAATCCGCCCTTCAACGTGAGCGACTGGTCGGGCGAGCTCCTCCGCACCGACGGCCGCTGGCAGTTCGGCGCGCCCCCGGCGGGCAACGCCAACTACGCCTGGATCCAGCACTTCCTGTACCACCTAAGCCCCGCCGGCATCGCCGGCTTCGTCCTGGCCAAAGGCTCGCTCACCAGTAAAAGCTCCGGCGAAGGCGACATCCGCAAGGCCCTCATAGAGGCGCGCCTGGTGGACTGCATCGTTAACCTGCCTGCCAAGCTCTTCTTGAATACCCAGATCCCCGCCTGCCTCTGGTTCATTCGGCGCGACAAGGCCTCCGGCGGCCAACGAAAGCGCGCCGACGAGATCCTGTTCATAGACGCCCGCAACGAAGGCGTCCTTATTAACCGCCGCACCAAGGAGCTGCGCCCGGAGGACATTCAAAAGATCGCCCGAACCTACCGCGAGTGGCGTAAGCCGCGCGGCACGTACCAAGACATAAAAGGCTTCTGCAACGCCGCCGGCATCGACCGCGTCAGGGACTTGGACTACGTGCTCACCCCCGGCCGTTACGTTGGCCTACCCGACGACGAGGACGATTTCGATTTCAACGAACGCTTCGCCAGCCTGCAAGCCGAGTTCCACGCCCAACTGGAAGAGGAAAAGAAGCTGAACAAGGCCATCCTTGAAAACCTTAAAAAGGTCAAGCCGCTATGAAAGGCATGGCTACTATACTAAGTGGGGGAAGTCTCCCCCTCGCTCCGAAAGTTGCCGCTCCGCGCCAACGTTTCTCCGCTACCCCCTCCCCGGGGCTCCGCCCCGGACCCTGCTATTTTCAGGAGGCGGCGGCATGAGCGAGTGGAGGGGTTATAAGCTTGGTGACTTACTGACTTTGGAATATGGCAAATCACTTAGTGATTATCATAAACAGAGTGGACCATATCCTGTGTTTGGAACAAATGGAAGTATCGGTTATGCTAATACGTGCTTAAGTTCAATTCCTAGTGTAATAATTGGTCGCAAAGGAGCTTATCGCGGAGTTCATTTTTCATCAAAACCGTTTTTTGTTATTGATACTGCATTCTATGTGAAGCCTAAAAGCATCAATTTTGATATGAAATATATATTTTACTTTATATCAACTCTTGATATCAATGCAATGGACAGTGGTTCTGCTATCCCTTCAACCGATCGGTATGAACTTTATGAAATTGACATTCTCCTCCCCCCTCTCCCCGAACAAAAAGCCATTGCCGCCGTGCTTTCCAGCCTCGACGATAAGATAGACCTCCTGCGGTGCCAGAACAAAACCCTAGAAGCCATGTCCGAAACCCTGTTCCGACAGTGGTTCGTTGAGGAGGCGGATGAGGGGTGGGAGGAAGTATCTCTTGGTGATTTTATTCCGGTTATAACCGGGAAAAAAGATGCGAACTTCGGAACAGAGGATGGTCAATATCCCTTTTTTACTTGTTCGCAAAATGCAATCAAAGCACCGGATTATAGTTTCGATGGCTCTGCGATATTGTTGGCAGGTAATGGTGATTTTAACGTAAAGCGCTACATAGGTAAGTTTGAAGCCTATCAAAGAACATACGTTTTAATCCCATATGATAGAAAATATTTTGATTTCCTGTACGCCCTAATTAAGTATTTCCTGGAAGATATTACCGGCGGTCATCAGGGGAGTGTAATCAATTTTATAACTAAGGGGATGATAACTGGTTTTAAATTTTTATTGCCCAAAGACCGTACTAGTATTTCTTCTAAGCTAGAAACATTCCAAAGAATCTATTCTAATGTAGATTCTAATGTTAACCAAATCCGTACCCTGGAAAACCTCCGCGACACCCTCCTCCCCAAACTCATTTCCGGTGAGGTGCGGGTAGCCCTATGAGCGACAAGTACCAGCCGCCTTGTACCATCACGCCGGAGATCGTTTCATCGGTGGCTGAAATTGCACAGACCATTGGTCCCTTGCCGGCTCGGGCCCAGACCGCCCAAGCTCTGCGTTTGCGGAGGGTCAATCGTATCCGTACCGTACAGGGCTCTTTGGCTATTTGTAATGGTACCACTAGGTTTATCTATAGCAAGGTCCACGCCATTAAGCTGTTTGACGAGAGTTGTCGTGCGCAAATGGAGGTAGACAATGAACACGACTGATTTTCATTCTTACCTAGAAACTCTCGTCGAGTCCTCCGATGTTGAATGTAAGGCGGCCCAAGGCCGTGAGGGCAAAGGCGAAATCCCCGCAAGTATCTGGGAAAGCTATTCTGCCATGGCTAATACCCTTGGTGGCGATATCTATTTAGGGGTTGAAGAGACCAAAGATCATCGTTTCATCTGCCGGGGAATCAAGGACATCCAACGAGTCCGTAAGTCATTCTGGGATACGGTCAATTCCAAAACGGTGGTTAACAAAAACATTCTCCAGGATTCGGACGTTCGGGTGATCGACGTGCAGGGGCTGTCTGTATTGCATATCCGTGTTCCGCAAGCCCGTAGGCAAGACCGCCCAGTTCACCTTAAGGCCAACCCTTTCGGAAATACCTATGTTCGACGTCATGAGGGCGACTACAAGGTCGATGATGAAACTGTCAAAAGAATGTTAGCCGAGGCGGTTGAGGATTCTCGCGATGCGCGTATAATCGAGGGCTATGGTTTGGATGACCTTGATCAAGAAACGATCAACGCTTATCGCAATCGTTTTTCCGCCCTAAAACCCGCCAGTCCTTGGCTTAGCCTTCCTGTAAATGAATTTTTGATGCAGATTGGCGCTATGGGAAAGGATCGCCAAACTGGAGTTACCGGTTTAAGAATAGCCGGGCTATTGATGTTTGGCCGCTATAACGCCATCAAGGAATATTTTCCATACTACATGGTTGATTATCAAGAACGTCCGGAACCTAAAACGGAATTACGGTGGATCGATCGTATCATCCCTGACGATACCTGGTCGGGAAACATTTTCGATTTCTACCAAAAAGTAATCCGGAAGTTGACTGCCGATTTAAAAATACCATTCCGTCTTCAGGATGCTACTCGTGTCGATGATACGCCCGTCCACCAAGCCTTGCGTGAAGCCTTAACCAATACGCTCATCCATGCGGATTACACGGGACGAGTCTCCATTTTGGTAGTGAAACGTCCTGATATGTTCGGGTTTCGTAATCCGGGTCTTATGCGGGTCTCGGTGGAACAGGCGCTGGCAGGGGGCATTAGCGATTGCCGAAACCATGGTATTCAAAATCTATTTCGCTACATTGGTCTCGGAGACCACGCAGGTTCCGGTATTCCAAGTATCCTGAAATCCTGGCAATCACAACATTGGCGGACGCCTCTATTGTACGAAGAGATAACCCATGAACAGACCTTGTTGGAATTACGTACCCTCAGTCTGCTTCCGCAAGAAAGCGTAAAGAACCTTGAGACTCGCTATGGCGATCAGTTTCACTCGCTAACGGAACAGCAACGTATAGCCCTCATCACCGCCGAAACTGAGGGCTTCGTAACCCATGCCCGTATGAAAACGCTCAGCACCACTCATGCTAGGGATCTTTCTGCATTACTTGCGGGCTTGGTTAAAGATGGGTATTTAGAAAAAGATGGTGAGACAAGGGCGACGGTGTATTTTATTACTGGAGCTCGGCCAAAACAGCTTCTAGCTCAGGAAGGACTTTCAGACTCCCCAGATTTGCCTGTGAACTCCCCAGATTTGCCTGTGAACTCCCCAGATTTGCCTGCGAACTCCCCAGATTTGAAGTCCGTATTGGACTCTATCCTTTCCCGATGGGGGCTGCAACGCATGCCGGGAAAGCTTCCTGCTCTAAAGATGCAAGAACTTATTAAAACTCTTTGTGGGGAACGCTGGGTAACTCTGGCAGAACTTGGGCCGCTACTTAACCGCGATACCAAAGCGCTTCAAGACCAATACCTTACTCCTTTACTGGCAGCAGGGCAGCTTGAGCTAAAATACCCTGAGAAAAAAAACCATCCAGCCCAAGCCTACAGGACTAAGCAATGACCTACAAGTATCAGCCGCCTTGTACCATCACGCCGGAGCTCGTTTCCTTGGTGGCTGAGATTTCAAAGACCATTGGTCGCTTATCGGCTCGAGCTAAGGCCGCCCACGTCGACTCCGCCCATTTCGTTCGCTACTTGTTTAAAAAGATTCTAGAGGCCAGCCAGGAAGCGGCCTCGGTGTCGGAGAAAATGTCGGAGAAAACTTTGCGGCTTATCGATGAGCATCCGACCATTACCATCGCCGAGTTAGCGCATGCCCTCGGCGTGGCAAGCCGTACGATCGAACGCACGCTTAAAAGCCTATGAGACCAAGCTCGGCTCCGTCGCGTCGGCCCCGCCAAGGGCGGCCGCTGGGAAGTTATGGAGAGCTCATAAACGGCATAGCTACTCTATTGTGTGTCATTTTCGATATACCGAAAATAAAATACGATTGATTCTTGTTTTTTCGATATAATCGGTTTATACTATCGAGAATGATCAAGCGTGAGCTTTATTTGGAAAAACTGCGCCCCTTCATGAATACCCCGGTGGTTAAGGTCTTTACCGGGGTGCGCCGTTGCGGCAAATCGGTGCTTCTGGAACTGGTGCAGGACGAACTCCGGCAAAAAGGGATCAGTACCGCCAACATCCTGGCGCTAAACTTCGAGTCCGCCGCCGACACTCGCGTGCGTAGCTGCCAAAGCGTGCTGGAAGCCGTTAGCGCTCAACAAAGGGCTGCCGGTACCGGGCGGCTCTATCTATTTTTCGACGAGATCCAGGAGCTGGACGGCTGGGAGACCTTGGTCAACTCGCTGCTTATCGATATCGACGCCGATATCTATCTGACCGGCTCGAACGCCCGGATGTTGTCCGGCGAACTGGCTACCTACCTGGCCGGGCGCTATGTGGAAATTAAAATATACCCCTTTTCCTACGCCGAGGTCGTCAGCCTATTGTCCCAAAGCGGCCACAATGTCGACCTAACTGAAGCTTTTAAGCTGTACCTGCGCCGGGGCGGTTTTCCCTTTCTGTACAACTATCCTTTTAGCGATGCCGATGCCAATCAATATATCGGCGACATCTTCGATTCCACGATTTTAAAAGATATCGCCCAACGCAACGCCGTGCGCGATATCGGGCAGCTCCGTCAGCTGGTGCTGTTTTTTATCGCCAACGTCGGCAATACCTTCTCGGCTGGATCCCTGGTAAAATACCTGAAGAATCAGCGCCGCAGCCTGTCTACCGAAACCATTTATAACTACATCGAATACTGTCGGGCCGCTTGCCTGTTGCACTTGGTGCAACGACAGGATTTGGTCGGCAAGGAGCTGTTGAGCACCCAGGAGAAAATATACCTGGTCGATCACGGCATCCGCGAAGCCCTGTACGGTCACAACCAAAGGGATATCAACCAAGTACTGGAAAACATCGTCTATATGGAGCTTTGTCGTCGCGGCTACGAGGTGAGGGTAGGTAAAACAAAAAACGCCGAAGTCGACTTTTGCGCCAGCCGGGGCGGCGACCGTGTATATATCCAGGTCTGTTATCTTTTAGCTGCCGACGACACCGTCGAACGCGAATTTTCTGTTCTGGAAACTATACCTGATAATTATCCCAAATTCGTGTTGTCCATGGACGAAGTCGATCGCAGCCGGAACGGCATCGTCCACCGCAATATCCGCGATTTCCTGCTCGGAGATCTGATATGACTAAAATCACCGAATCGGCCATCGAGACCTTCGCTATCGAGCTCCTTGAGAAGCAGGGCTACCGCTACCTCTACGGCCCCGCTATAGCCCCCGATAGCGACGCGCCCGAGCGCGCCTCCTTTGAAGAGGTCCTGCTCATCGAGAGGCTGAAGGCCGCCGTCGCCCGCATCAACCCCACGGTCCCAGCCGACGCGCGTGAAGACGCCGTTAAGGAGATACGCCGCCTGGCCTCCCCGGAGCTCCTTGCCAATAACGAGGGCTTCCATCGCCTGCTTACCGAAGGCGTCAAGGTCAGCTACCAGAAAGACGGGCACGCGCGCGGTGACTTAGTCTGGCTCGTCGATTTTAATGAGCCGGAGAACAACGACTTTTTAGTTGTCAACCAGTTCACCGTCACTGAGAACCACGTCAACAAGCGCCCTGACTTGATCCTCTTCGTAAACGGCCTACCCTTGGTGCTTATCGAGCTTAAGAACCCCGCCGATGAGAACGCTACCATGCACGCGGCCTTTAAGCAGCTGCAGACCTACAAGCAGGCCATCCCCTCGCTCTTTCCTTATAACGGCTTCCTGGTCATCTCCGATGGCCTTGCGGCCAAGGCTGGCACCCTCTCGGCCGACTTTAGCCGGTTCATGGCCTGGAAAAGCGCCGACGGTCAGGCGGAGGCCTCCCCCCTGGTCGGCCAGCTGCAAGTGCTCATCCAAGGCATGCTCAACAAGGCCACCTTGCTGGACCTCCTGCGCCATTTCATCGTCTTTGAGAAATCTAAAAGAGAAGACAAAGACACGGGCATCATCGCCATCCAGACGGTTAAGAAGCTCGCCGCCTATCACCAATACTACGCGGTCAACCGCGCGGTGGAATCCACCCTGCGGGCCACGGGCTACGTGAAGAATGTAAAGGGCGATGACGCCGAGCTCATGCTGCGTGAAAGCCCCGAAAGCTACGGCTTGGCGGGGGTTAAGGCCCAGCCGCTCGGGGACAAGAAAGGCGGCGTGGTCTGGCATACCCAAGGCTCGGGCAAGTCGCTCTCCATGGTGTTCTATACCGGTAAGATCGTCCTGGCCATGGATAATCCCACCGTGCTGGTCATTACCGACCGCAACGACCTGGACGACCAACTCTTCGATACCTTCGCCGCCTCTAAGCAGCTCCTGCGCCAGGAGCCGGTCCAGGCCGAGAGCCGCGACCAGCTTAAGGAGCTCCTTAAGGTAGCCTCGGGCGGCGTGGTCTTTACCACCATCCAGAAGTTCCAACCCGAAGATGGCAATGTCTACGAACGGCTGTCCGAGCGCGATAACATCATCGTCATCGCCGATGAAGCCCATCGTACCCAATACGGCTTTAAACCCAAGACCATCGACGACAAGGATGCCGACGGCAAGGTCGTCGGTAAGAAAATCGTCTACGGCTTTGCCAAGTACCTGCGCGACGCCCTGCCCAACGCTACCTACCTGGGCTTTACCGGCACCCCGATAGAGAGCGGCGATGTCAACACGCCCGCGGTCTTCGGCAACTACGTGGACGTCTACGACATAGCCCAGGCCGTGCAGGACGGCGCCACGGTCCGCATCTACTACGAAAGCCGCCTTGCCAAGATCGCCTTAAGCGAAGAGGGCAAGAAGCTCATCAAGGAGCTGGACGACGAACTGGATCCGGATGAGCTGTCCGAGACGCAGAAGGCCAAGGCCAAGTGGACCCAGCTCGAGGCCCTGATCGGCAGCGCCGCCCGCATCAAGCAGGTCGCCCGCGATATCGTCACCCACTTTGAGCTGCGCCAGTCGGCTATCGACGGCAAGGGCATGATCGTTACCATGAGCCGGCGAATCGCCGCCGAGCTCTATAAGGAGATCACCGCCTTAAAACCGGCGTGGCATAGCGATGACATAAAGAAAGGCGCCATTAAGGTCGTCATGACCTCCGCCTCGTCGGATGGGCCGGCGATCGCCCAGCACCATACTACCAAGGAACAGCGGCGCGCCCTGGCTGAGCGCATGAAAGACCCCGACGATGAACTTAAGCTGGTTATCGTCCGCGATATGTGGCTCACCGGCTTTGACGTACCAGCCCTGCATACCCTCTACATCGATAAGCCGATGAAGGGCCATAACCTCATGCAGGCCATAGCCCGCGTGAACCGCGTCTATAAGGATAAAAAGGGCGGCTTGATCGTCGACTACCTGGGCATCGCCTCGGACCTAAAGAAGGCGCTCTCTTTCTACTCCGATGCCGGCGGCAAGGGCGACCCCGCGAGCACCCAGGAGCAAGCGGTGCAGCTCATGCTTGAAAAGATAGAAGTCGTCTCGCAGATGTTCCACGGCTTCGCCTACGAAGATTATTTCGAGGCCGATACCGGTAGGAAGCTGTCCCTGATCCTCGCCGCCGAAGAGCATATCCTAGGCCAGGAGAACGGCAAGAAGCGCTTTATCGACGAGGTGTCCGCCCTGTCCCAGGCCTTCTCTATCGCTATACCCCATGACCAAGCGATGGACGCCAAGGATGAGATAGCCTTCTTCCAGGCGGTCAAGAGCCGGCTCGTCAAGTTCGAAGGCGGCGGCGCCGGCGACGGCGATGAGGGCGTCGAGACGGCCATACGGCAAGTCATCGACAAGGCCTTGGTCACCGAGAAGGTCATCGACATCTTCGACGCCGCCGGCATCAAGAAGCCCGATATCTCCATCCTCTCGGAAGACTTCCTGCTTGAAGTCAAGAACATGGAGCATAAGAATATTGCGCTGGAGGTCTTAAAGAAGCTCTTAAACGATGAGATCAAAGGCCGGACCAAGAAGAACCTGATCCAGGGCCGCTCGCTCATGGAGATGCTCGAGAGCTCCATCAAGAAGTACCACGCCAAGATCCTGACCGCCGCCGAGGTAATCGAGGAGCTCATCACGCTCTCGAAAGAAATCCATGAAATGGATAAAGAGCCCCGGGAGCTGGGCTTATCCGAATACGAATACGCCTTCTACACGGCCATCGCCAGCAACGACAGCGCGAAAGAGCTCATGCAAAAAGACAAGCTTCGCGAGCTGGCCGTGGTGCTCTATGAAAAGGTCAAGGAGAACGCCTCAATAGACTGGACTATAAAAGAAAGCGTCAAGGCCAAGCTCAAGGTCATCGTCAAGCGCATCCTACGCCGATACGGCTACCCGCCGGATATGCAGATGCTGGCCACGGAGACCGTCCTTAAGCAGGCGGAGCTGATAGCCAATGAGCTTACGGGTGATAAGTAACTTATCGGCGTTATCTAAGGAGTCGACCATGGACGATCGCTTATCGTGGGGCATACTGGGCGCGGGCGGCATTGCGCGGACTTTTACGCGGGACCTGATCACGGCGGGCCTGCGCGTCGCGGCGGTCGGCTCGCGGAGCCGAGAGGGCGCGGAGGCTTTCGGCAAGGAGCTCGGCGTGGAGCGGCGGCACGCGAGCTATCGCGGGCTGTGCGAGGATCCGGCGGTGGACATTATCTACGTGGCTACGCCGCACCCCCTGCACTACGAGAACGCCGCGCTCGCCCTGTCATCCGGAAAGCACGTCCTGGTCGAGAAGCCCTTTACGCTGAACGCGGCCCAGGCGCGCAAGCTGGTGGAGCTCGCCCGCCGCGAGGGCCGCTTTATTATGGAAGCTATGTGGACGCGCTTCCTGCCTTCGATGGCGAGCCTACGCGCCTTGATCGCGAGCGGGATGCTCGGCGAGCTCTCCGGCCTGGTCGCCGACCATTGCCAATACATCCCGATGGAGAGGGCGGCCCGCCTGCACCTGCCTGAGCTCGGCGGCGGCGCCCTCTTAGACCTGGGCGTGTACCCCGTGTCCTTCGCCCACGAGCTCTTCGGCCCGCCCTCTATCGTGCAGGCGACGGGGCTTAAGACCGAGCTCGGCGTAGACCGGCGCGTCGCCCTTGCGCTGGGCTGGGAAGGCGGCGCGCGCGCCTCCCTGTACACCGACATGCTGGCCCAGGGCCCCAACCGCGCCTGCGTCATAGGCTCGGAGGCGCGGGCGGAGCTCGACGCGGTGTGGTACTGCCAAACCTCCTTTACGGTCATAGCCCGCGACGGGCGCGTCCTTCATCGCTACGAGGATCGCGTCTCGGGGCGGGGCATGCAGTACGAGGCCCGGGAGGCCGAGCGCTGCGTGCGTGAAGGCCTCTTAGAAAGCCCGCTCATGGCCCATGCGGACAGCATAGCGGTGATGCAAACCCTGGACGCCGCCCGGGCCGCCGTGGGCGTGCGCTACCCGGGGGAATGAGGCGAGGCGGGCGGCGGGCCTATCGCTCGTTGCCCCGCTTGAAGTTGCCGGTGATCTTGGCCAGGAATAGCTGTAGCTCATACTTGTTATCGAGCGCGATGACCCGTTCAAGTTTGTTGTAATCCTTGCCTACGGCGGTAAAGACCTCTTTACCCTTGTAGTAGATGATGGCTTTCTTGTCCTTGAGCATCTTGTAGGAGAAGGGCTGCTCGTCGAACAGTATGTTGCGCTTGTCTTCCATCTTAATCTTCTTTCTGGAGCAGGGCCGAGATCTTGGCTAAGGTGATCGGGGCCGAGCCTTCGTAATGGTTGTTCGCGTTGATGAAGGCCCGCTTGCCGTAGCCGGCCAGGCGCTTGATAGCCGGCACGATGCGCGCGAGTTCGTCGTCCTTGGCCCGTACGACGCGGCTCCAATCGGCGCCCGTCTTCTCTTCCATGCCCTCCCTGTCCTCGCCGTGGAGCCGTACGCAAAAGGCGTCGCCGATAAGGTGCCCGTAGGCGTCGATGGTCCGCTCTATGTCATCCATCCAATAGCCTTGTAGGAGCGCGGGGGCCGCCTTCTTTTCTTTCAGGAGCTTGAACCAGGCTTCGTCCATCCAGCGCGGGTTGCGGATCTCGAAGGCGTAGGGCAGGTCGGCGGGCAGCCTGTCCATGAACGCGGCCAGCAAATCCATGAAGCGGGCCCGCGAGGCCATCTTTTCCTTATTCAAGTACTCGAATTGGAAGATGAAGAGGCCGAGCTTGGGCATGAGCGGGTCGAGGGCCGCTATGAAGCGATGGAAGAAGCTTATGTCCAGGAAGAGCGGGTTCTCTTGGAGCGGCTCCCCCTTGCGGGCGTAGCGGTGGCTTAGGGTTATGGCGTTGGGGCACTTGACGGTAAACCTGAACTCGGCGGGGGTGGCGGCGTCATATGCGGCGACCGTCTCGGGGCGCGGCAAGGCCGCCCCCGATTTGCCCAAGGACCAAAACCATTGGTCTACCTCTACCGCGTCATACCTGCGGGCGTATTCGGCCAGGTAGTCGGCCGGCTCCCGCGACGAGTAGACGAGTCCTTCCCACGACGGGTATTTCCATGAGCAGCTTCCCAGGCGGATCTCGGCCATGGCCATAGTATAGTCCGCTTGGACCGGCGATGAAAGGCGCGCCGGGGGCGCCGGGCCAGGGATGGGCGGGGCGCCGCAGGCGGTCGCGGCGAAGCCGTGACGGTACCCCCGACCAGCCCGGTGCCGCGCCCCGCAGGGGCGCGGCAGGCCCCCTACGTAATAAACGATAACGAAGGCCCTACCTAGGCGCGCAGCCTTAGCCCCAAAGGAGCTGGGCCGCCAGGGCCAGGCTGAAGAGCGCCATGAAGCCGCCGATCATCCAGGCCAGGGTCGCGGAGTAGCCGCGCGGCCGGATCTGGCCCATGCGGTCCAGCCGGGCTATGAGCGGGTGCAGGGTGACGAAGTAGAGCCCGATGGACGCGACCATGGCGCCGGCGGCGTAGAGCTTGAGTTCCGGGCCGCCGGCGACGAGGATGAGGGCCAGGAGCAGGATGAAGATGGCCTTGCAGTTGGCCACCCAGCGTATCATGTAGCTATGGAAGGGGCCGAGCCGCTCGTCCGCTACGGCGTCGGCCCAGGGCTTGAAGGCGGCCATGCCGTTGGCGTAGCGGAAGCCGGGCTGGAAGTACAGCACGACGACGTTGGCGAGCTCCATGAGTATGAAGATGAGGATGGCGGCGTCTATGAACATGGCGGCTCCTTTGGGCTAAGGCGACGGGTCGGGCGCGAGGCCGGGGCCTCATTCCTAACACCGGGGAGCGACGCCTGTAAAGGCTCCGCGGACGCTTCGGAGCCGGCGCCCCGTCTCGCCCAAAAAAACTCGGTATGATAGGATACGCAGGTTTTGGAGGTTTTCATGGAATTAAGGCTACGATCCAAGATGCCGGCGCTTGCCGGCCTGCTCGTCCTGACCATCGCGCTGTTGGGCGCCTGCGCCCCCCGCGCGCCCGAGGGGCAGGACGCCGCGCCCGGCGCCCAGGCGCCCCTGCCGAGCCTCAAGGTGGGCCTTATGCCCGCTATCGATATCGCCCCGCTCCTTATCGCGGCGGAGCGCGGCTATTTTACGGCCGAGGGCGTGGACCTGGCCTACGAGATCTTCCCCAACGCCCAGGTGCGCCAGAGCGCGATCCAGGCGGGGAGCGTGGACGGCATTCTCACCGACCTTATCGCCCTGGCGCTGAGCAACGCCGGCGGCTTTCCCTTAAAGGCCACCACGGCCACCGACGGCTATTTCGCGGTGCTAGCCGCGCCCGCCGCGGCGGCGCAGCGCGGCGGCGCCCTGTCCATCGGCCTTATGGAGGCCAGCGTGTCGAACTTCCTGGTCGACCAATGGCTGGCCTCGGACTATCGGCTTGAGAAGACCTGGGTTACCGACCCCTCGGTCCGGTTGGAAACCGTGGTCTCAGGCGGGACGCAGGCGGCGTTGCTGCCCGAGCCCCTGGTCTCGGTCGGCAAGGCCCGGGGGCTCGGCGTGATCGCGCAGAGCTCGCCGACCGAGCCAAGCGTACAGGCCTTGGCCTTTACCCAGGCGGCGCTGGAGGGCAAGGCGCCGGCCATACGCGCCTTTCACCGCGCCTGGGACCGGGCGGTGGCGGACGTGAAGGCCGATCCCGCGATCGCGCGCGCGGCCCTGGCCGCGGCCCTGCCCAACCTGAGCCCGGCTATCGCGGAGGCTATGACTTTGCCCGCCTGGGAGCCGACCCGGCTGCCCGACGAGGCCTGGCTGGCCGCGGTCATCGACTGGACGGGCGCGATGGCCGGCAAGGACCTGGGGCTTAAGCCCGCCGACCTGATAGACCCGCGCTTTGCCGGCAAGTAAGGCGGCCGCGGCCGCGGCCGCGGCCGCGCTCGGAAAGGCCGCGCCCGGAAAGGCCGCGCCCGAACTGGCCGTAGAGGGCTTGGGCTTCTCCTGGGGCGAGCATAGGGTCCTGGACGGGCTGAGCTTTAACGTGCCCAAGGGTTCGTCCTTGGCCATCGTGGGCCCCTCGGGCACCGGCAAGACCACCTTGCTGCATCTGATCGGCGGCCTGTTAAAGCCGGCCGCCGGGAGCCTGAGCCTGGATCCGGCGATGGCGCCCCTGGCCCTGATGCCGCAGTCGCACGGGCTCCTGCCCTGGAAGACGCTGGCCGGCAACGTCGCCTTGGGCGCCGGCCTAAGCCCGCGCGACCCGGGCGTGGCGGCCATGATGGCGCGGCTGGGGATAGGCGGCTTGGCCCGCCGTTACCCGCACCAGGTGAGCGGCGGACAGGCCCAGCGGGCCGCGCTGGCGCGGGCCCTCATGGGCAAGCCGCAGACCCTGCTCCTAGACGAGGCGACGAGCCAGGTGGACGCCCTGACGCGCGAGTCGATACAGGACCTGTTCCACGGCGCCTGGCGCGAGCTGGGCATGACCATGATCCTAGTGACCCATAGCATCGAGGAGGCCGCCTGCCTGGGCTCGTCCATCCTGGTCCTGGGCTACGGGACGGCCGAGCTCATCTCGAACCCCCTGCCGGCCTCCGCCCCGTCGACCGCGGCCATCCGGGCGAATCCCGCGTGGCTGGCCCTATGCACGCGGCTCCGGGAACGCCTGGCGGCGGTCAGGCCGGACGAGGCGGGCGGGAAGGGGAGGGCCGTATGATGAAGAAGCTCGTCGCGCCGCCGCTGGTCGTCGGCGCGCTGTGGCAGTTGGCCCACGTCGCGGCGGACCATCCGGCGCTGCCTTCGCCCCTGGCGGTAATGGGGCGCCTGGCCGCGGCCATGTGGGCCGACGGCGCTCCCGGGCCCCTCTTTATGCACGCGGCGGCTAGCCTGTGGCGGGTCGGCGTGGCGGTCGTCTTGGCTACGATAACGGCTTTGGCCGTGGGCCTGCCCATGGGCCGGACGCGGGTAGGGAAGGCGCTGATACGCCCCTTGGTGAATTTCTTCTTTCCCCTGCCTAAGATCGCCCTCCTGCCGCTCATTATCATAGCGCTGGGCCTGGGGGAGGCCAGCCAGATCGTCTTAGTCTGGCTGGTGATCGTATTCTACTGCACGACGAGCCTGGCGGACGCCGCCGCCTCTATCAGCCCGGAGTACTATCAGCCCCTGCTGGTCCAGGGGCGCTCCCCTTGGGCCCTGCTCCGCCACGTGACCCTGCCCGCGGTCATCCCCGAGCTCTTGTCGGCCGTCAAGACCAGCGCGGCCACGGCCCTGGCCGTGCTCTTCATGGCGGAGAACCAAGGTAGCCGATCGGGCCTGGGCCTGGCCGTGATGAACGCCTGGACCATGGTGGACTACCCCGGCATGTACGCGGCCATCGTGACGCTCGGCCTGGTCGGCGCCCTGCTGCTCGGCGTCATCGACCTTATCGGCCGCCGGGCCTGCCCCTGGGCGCCGCGCTATCGCTAAGGGGCGGTGGGCGCGGACCCGGGCTGACAAGCCCGGAGCGGCGGGTATATCATCGGCGGGCGAGGAGGCCGGTATGAAGCATGGCGAGCATGGCGAGCATGGCGAGCAAGGCGCCGCCGATCCCGCGCGGGCCCGCGCGATGTCGGTCGAGAGCGTGTATCCTTTGTATCTGCAGAAGATCGAACGCAAGGGCCGGAGCAAGGCCGAGCTGGACCGGGTCATGAGCTGGCTGACCGGCTACGACGAGGATGGCCTTAAGGCCCGGATCGAGTCGGGCGCATCGTTCGAGGCCTTCTTCGCCGACGCGCCGAGCGTCCGCGCGAACGCCGCCAAGATCACCGGCGTCGTCTGCGGCTACCGCGTCGAGGATATCAAGGACGAGGCGATGCGAAGCATACGCGCCTTGGACAAGCTCGTGGACGAGCTGGCCAAGGGTAAGCCCATGGACAAGATACTCCGCGCCTAGCGCGGTCGGGAGGGAACGATGAATTACGGCGGTTTGGTTTTCGCGGCGGCGGGCGTCTTCGCCTTGGTCTGCGCGGCTATGAATTTCGATTGGTTCATGGAGCACAGGCGGGCGCGGCTCTTGGTAAAGGCCCTGAGCCGTACCGGAGCCAGGATCTTCTACGGGGCGCTGGGCCTGGCCCTGATCGCCTTCGGCGCGCTTAATTTCCTGGGCGTGATCGCGTAGGCGATGGGTTCGGGCGAGCGAGGGGACGGTTATGGAAGCGTATCATCCGCGCCGTAAGAAGAACGAGATCATGGACGAGGACGAGAAGCTCGCGCTCCTGGCGCGGGGCAAGTTCGTTACCCTGGCGCTCTGCCGCGGCGACGAACCGTATATCGTTACCCTAAGCTACGGCTTGGATCGCGCGTCTATGCGGCTCTACTTTCACTGCGCCAACCGGGGCGACAAGCTGGACTATATCGCCGCCAACGGCAGGGCCTGCGCGACGCTCATCAAGGACAACGGCTATCTGCACGGCCGCTGCGACCACGATTACGAATCGCTGGTCATGCGCGGGACCCTGCGCGTCGTGGACGAGCTTGAGGAGAAGAAGCGCGGCCTCCTGGTCCTGTTAAATCACCTGGAGGAGGATCCGGATCCTATCCTGGCCAGGAACATCAAGGACGACGCCTCCTACGGAGCCGTGACCATCCTGCGCCTGGATATCGATTCGATCATCGGCAAGAAGTACTTGGGCTGAGCCCGCGACGGCTTAAGCCGCGGCGCCGGGGCTCGGGGCCTTGGGGCTCGGGTCGCCGCGCGCATGAAAGGAAAAAATACATGTATTTCAAGAAGCTAAGCGGGGAGCGCTGCTACCTATCGCCCATCGATTTAGACGACGCGCCGAAGTACGCCGCCTGGCTGAACGACCCGGAGGTGACCGCGGGCTTGACCTTGGCCTCCGCCGTCGTCTCGCTCGCCGGCGAGCGGGAGGCGTTGGCGCGCCTGGCCAAGGATCATAATTACGCCATCGTCGACGCGGCGAGCGACGGGCTCGTGGGCAACGTAGGGCTGATGGACGTGGATCACCTGCATAGGACCGCGGAGATAGGCATCTTCATAGGCGATAAGCGTTTCTGGGGCAAGGGCTACGGGCGCGAGGCCATGGCCCTGCTCATCGATTACGCCTACGCGCGGCTGAACCTGAACAATATCATGCTGCGGGTCTACGCCTACAATGAGCGCGCCTTGCGCAGCTACGAGGCCCTGGGCTTTACGAAGGTCGGCGCGCTGCGCGAGGCGGTGACCGTGGACCGGAAGGCGCATGACGTGATCATCATGGACTTGCTGCCTAAGGACTTCTACCGCGCCCGGGGGCGCTAGGCTCGCCGTAACGCGCGGCCGGCCGCCCGCGCCCACGGGGCGCGGGCCCGGGCGCCTTGATGGCCGCGCGCCCTGAGCGGGCCAGGGATGGGCGGGGCGCCCCTCCGGGGGCGGTCGCGGCCGGGCTAGGCTCCGGTCGCCGGCCTAGCCCGCGCGCCGTCCGCCTGCTTCCGCGTCCGGGGCCGCGACGGAACCCCCGACCGAGCCCGGTGCTCCGCGGCGAGCGGCGCCTAGGCGCGGCTCGCCGCGGAGCAGGCCCCCCTTATAAAAAGATCACTACTTTATACTCTTTTCACGCGAGCTGCCGCTGCATCCGCTTGCCCAGGATGGCCAGGGGGATCGTAAGGGCCAGGGCCATGAGGGCGGTGACGGAGAGGGGGACGAGCAGCTCCGCCAGGACCGCGTCCTCGGCGACCATGCGCCAGAGGGGGTCGATGGCCCAGTAGGTGGGGAAGAGGCGGGCTATCCAGCGCGGCCAGTCGGGGAAGAGGTAGAAGGCGACGGGGGCGAAGAGGAAGGCTCCCGAGCCTTTGACGACGGCGAAGAGCATTTCCGAGCTCCGGGCGACCACGCCGATGAGCGCCCCGAGGGCCGCCCAGAACGCGCCGGATACCAGGAGCACGACGGCCAGGCCCGGGAAGTCCCGGACGGCGACGCCGTTCAGTACGAGGCTGGCCAGCACCAGGAGGAAGGCCAGGACGACGCCTAGGAGCGCCTTGGCGGCCAGTACCTCGGCTATGCCGGCCGGGCTGGCCAGGACGGCGCTGATGGTGCGGCGCTCTTTCTCTTCCACGAGGAGCGAGGCGGGCACGAAGAGGCCGGCCATGATGAAGGCGTAGAAGGCGATGACGGGGACGAAGCGGGTAGCCAGGGGCGCGGGGGCGCCGGGCTCGGCCCGCACGAGTTCGACGCGGGCGGGGGGTTCGAGGCCCTCTACGGCGCGGACGCCGTCTATGGCACCCACGGCCAGGACGAGGCGGCTGACGGCGTAGCTCTCGCCGGAGAAGCGGAGGTTCAGGACCGGGCGGCGGCCCTCGCGGAGCTCGCGATCGAAGCCGGGCGGGATGACGACGCCGGCGTCGTAGTCGTTGGCCTCCAGGGCCCGCGTCAGGGCCTCTTCGGACTCGAGGCGGGTCGCGCGCACGCCCGGCAGGGACGCAAGGCTAGCCGCCATGGCCGAGCCTTGCGGGTCGACGATGGCCAGGCGCGGCGACGGGGCGGCCAGGCCGCCGAACACGAGGTGCAGGACCAGGGCGATGAGGGCCGGCATGGCCACGACGAAGAGGAAGAGGGGCGAGCGCGGCCCCAGGGCCAGGTCCTTGAGGAACAGGAACCAGATGCGCCGTAGGCTGACGCTAAGGCTGACGGCGGTTTTCATAGGCGGGCTACCTTCCTGGACAGGGTCCACGCGCCGAGGCCCAGGAGGGCGGCTACCCATACGAGGGCGACGGCGAAATGCGGGGCGGTCTCGGCCCAGCCGGCGCCGTAGTTGGCGGCGACGTTCAGGATATGGATGACGGACGAGCTAGGCACGAGGGTAGCCCAGGCCGGGGCGCTACCGGGGAAGAGGGCGGCGATGGCCGGCACGGCGAAGGGCATGATGAGGGTCATGGTCCAGGCCAGGGTGCCCATGAAGTCCTTGCCCATGGAGCCGACGAGCATGGCGAGCCCCGAGAACATGAGGGCGCCGACCATGACGGCCGCGAGCTGGATGAACGGGTCGCCGGCGGCGAAGGAGCCGGTGGCCAGGAGCAGGACCAGGGCCTGCGCGAAGGCCAGGAGCGCGCCGAAGATGAGCTTGGCCAGGAGGACCTGGCCGGTCTTGGCCGGGGTGGCGGCGACGGCGACGACGGTGCGATGGAGCAGTTCCACGGCGATCAGGGAGGAGAGGGCGAAGGTCTCGACCATGAGGACGAAGAAGGCCAGGAGCGGGCG
>ERZ1066115.36-NODE-36-length-53700-cov-19.738652_pt1 | contig 53700 bp, 51 predicted proteins | sample MGYA00382762_ERZ1066115 | MGnify/ENA primary metagenome ERZ1066115 (study PRJEB33369, sample SAMEA5778345) | biofilm metagenome | biome: Industrial cooling water; feature: Water cooling tower basin; material: Biofilm | place: United Arab Emirates | collected... | reverse complement strand
TTTTTACGGTCGACCGTAAATCCGAGACGCTTTTCCCCCAGCCCTCTGCGGCGTCGAGCAGCGCAGCGGGCAACGGGAAAAAGGGCGAGGACTGTCTGAGGCCCGCAGGGCCGAGTTCCGCAGCCCCCCGTTGTGCGCGAGCAGCGCAGAGCACCCGGCGTAGCCGGGCGCCGCAGCGGGCGCGCCTTTTCTTTGGCTACTTTCTTTTGGCAAGACAAAAGAAAGTACGCCCGCCGGTCAGCGGCGGAAACCAGGGCCTGAAAAGTGCATCACCCCGCCAGCAGGCAAAACACAAACCCAAAACCCAGGATTTTCACGGTCAACCGTGAAAACCGAGAATTTCCCAAAAGCACAACAGCAAGAATTACGGAGACACCATGACCACCACTTACCAGACGCTGGAAATCGAAACCGCGAATCAGGTCGCGACGATCTGGATGAATCGTCCCGACGTCCATAACGCCTTTGACGAGGCACTGATTGGCGAGCTGACCGCCGCCTGCCAGGCCCTCGACAAGGATGCGAGCGTCCGCGTCGTCGTGCTCGCCGGGCGCGGCAAGAGCTTTTCCGCTGGCGCCGACCTCAACTGGATGAAGCGCGCCGCGAATAACGGCGTCGATGAAAACCTCAACGATGCCCGCGCCCTGGCGCGCATGCTGCGCGTGCTGGCCGAGATGAAGAAGCCGACCATTGCCCGCGTGCAAGGCGCCGCCCTCGGTGGTGGCACCGGTCTGACCGCCGCCTGCGACATCGCCGTGGCTTCGACCAAAGCGGTGTTCGCGACCTCCGAGGTCAAGTTCGGGATCATCCCGTCGGCGATTTCGCCCTACGTCGTGCGCGCCATCGGTGCCCGTCAGGCTTACCGCTACTTCCAGTCGGCCGAGCGTATCGATGCCGCCCGCGCCCGCGAAATCGGGCTGGTGCATGAAGCGGTCGAGCCCGAGCAGCTCGACGCCAAGGTGCAGGAAATCGTCGCCGCGCTGCTGCAGGGCGGCCCCTGCGCCCAGGCCGCCGCCAAGGACCTGATCCGCGCCGTCGACAACCAGCCGATCAACGACAACGTGGTCAACGACACCGCCCACCGCATCGCCCACCTGCGCGCCACGCCGGAAGCCAAGGACGGCATCTCGGCCTTCCTCGACAAACGTAATCCGGGCTGGATCGCCTGATCAGGAGACAAAAAATGTTCACCAAGATTCTGATTGCAAATCGCGGAGAAATCGCCTGCCGCGTGATCAAGACCGCCCGCCGCATGGGCATTCGTACCGTCGCCGTTTATTCCGAAGCCGATGCCAACGCCCGCCACGTCCGCCTTGCCGACGAGGCGGTGCTGCTCGGGCCGGCCGCCGCGCGCGAGTCCTACCTGGTCGCCGACAAGATCATCGAAGCCTGCAAGCGCACCGGCGCCCAGGCGGTGCATCCGGGCTACGGCTTCCTCTCGGAAAACGAGGAATTCGCCGAGGCGCTCGCCGCCAACGGCATCACCTTCATCGGCCCGCCGGCTTCCGCGATCCGCGCCATGGGCTCGAAGTCCGAAGCCAAAAAGCTGATGGGCGCCGCCAGCGTGCCGCTGACCCCGGGCTACCACGGCGACGACCAGACGCCCGAACTGCTGCACAAGGAAGCTGACCAGATCGGCTATCCGGTGCTGATCAAGGCCGCTGCCGGCGGCGGCGGCAAGGGCATGCGTCTGGTCGAGAAATCCGAAGATTTTCTCGACGCGCTGGCCTCGTGCAAGCGCGAAGCGATTTCCAGCTTCGGCGACGACCATGTGCTGATCGAGAAGTACATCACCAAGCCACGCCACATCGAAATCCAGGTCTTTGCCGACACCCTCGGCAACTGCGTCTATCTCTTCGAACGTGATTGCTCGGTGCAGCGCCGCCACCAGAAGGTGCTGGAAGAAGCACCGGCACCGGGCATGCCGGAAGAGCGCCGCCGCCAGATGGGCGAGGCCGCCGTGGCGGCGGCCAAGGCCGTCGGTTACGTCGGCGCCGGCACCGTCGAGTTCATCGCCATGCAGGACGGCACCTTCTACTTCATGGAGATGAACACCCGCCTGCAGGTCGAACACCCGGTCACCGAAATGATCACCGGGCAAGACCTGGTCGAGTGGCAGTTGCGCGTCGCCGCCGGCCAGCCGCTGCCGCTCAAGCAGGAACAGCTGGAAATTCGTGGCCATGCGCTGGAAGCGCGGATTTACGCCGAAGACGCCAACAAGGGCTTCCTGCCCGCCACCGGCCGCCTGATCCGCCTGGCCCCGCCGGCCGAATCGCTGAACGTGCGCGTCGATACCGGGGTCGAGGAAGGCGACGAAATCCCCCCCTTCTACGACCCGATGATCGCCAAGCTGATCGTCTGGGACGAAACCCGCGACGGCGCGCTGGCACGGATGCGCAAGGCGCTGGCCGATTACCAGGTGGCCGGGCTGACCACCAATATCGACTTTCTGTCGCGTCTCGTCGCCTGCCCGGCCTTTGCCGGCGCCGACCTCGACACCGGCCTGATCGAACGCCAGAAGGATTTCCTCTTCCCCGAAATCCAGCCGGTGCCGCGCGATGCGCTGCTGGTTGCCACCGTCGGTGAACTGCTCTGGGAACAGCATGCGGCCAAGGCCGCCGCCCAGCGCAGCGGCGACCCGCACTCGCCCTGGCACGCCCGCGACGGCTGGCGGATGAACCTGTCGGCCGCGCGCACCATCAGCTTCAAGGACGGCGAGACCCTGGTCGAAGCCCAGGTCGGCTATCGCCGCGACAGCTGGAAAATCAGCCTCAACGGCGAGTCGACCGTGGCCCGTGGCAAAAAGCTCGATGGCGACCGTTTTGCCGTCGAACTCGACGACCGCCGCCTGATCGCCTCGGTGGTTGCGGTCGACGACAAGCGCAACGTCTTTTTGCACGGCGCGACCTGGACCCTGCTCCGCGACGATCCGCTGCACCGCGTCGACGCCGGCGACAGCCACGGCGGCGGGCTGACCGCGCCGATGCCGGGCAAGGTCGTGACCCTGCTCGCCCAGCCCGGCCAGAAGGTCGACAAAGGCACGCCGCTGCTGATTCTCGAAGCGATGAAGATGGAACACACCATCACCGCCCCCGCCGCCGGCACCGTCAAGGCCTTCTGCTACGCCGCCGGCGAACAGGTCAGCGACGGCGCACCGTTGGTCGAATTCGAAGCCAGCGCCTGAACCTGAACGCGGCGCCCGGCCCAGCCGGGTGTCGCCCATGACCGACTTCTGCTGCACCACACCACCCCGGAAGAGGGTGTGAGGAGACAAACCCATGCAAGCACAATACAGCTACGTCCACGGGGCGAGCGAACAGCCACTGATCGGCGCCACCATCGGCGACCATTTCGACGCCATCTGCCAGCAATACGCCAGCCGCGAGGCCTTGGTCGTCCGCCACCAGCAGGTACGACTGAGCTATGCCCAACTCAAGGAAGCAGTCGATAACCTGGCCTGCGGCCTGCGCCGCCTCGGCCTGCAAGCCGGCGACCGGATCGGCATCTGGTCACAGAACAACCTGGAATGGGTGCTGACCCAGTTCGCCACCGCCAAGGCCGGCCTGGTCCAGGTCAATATCAACCCGGCCTACCGCCGCGCCGAACTCGAATACGCGCTGAACAAGGTCGGCTGCCGGGCGCTGATCCTGGCCCCCAGCTTCAAGAGCAGCAATTACCTCGAAATGCTCCAGGACCTGGCCCCGGAACTGGCCACCGCCGCCCCCGGCGCCGCCCGTTGCGCCCGCCTGCCGCAGCTCGAATGGGCGATCCGCCTGGGCAGCGAAAAGACCCCCGGCCTGCTCAATTTCGACGAACTGCGCCGCCCGGCCAGCCGCGCCGAGCTCAACGACCTCGCCGAACTGGCGTTGCAACTGCAGTTCGACGATGCGATCAACATCCAGTTCACCTCGGGCACCACCGGCTCGCCCAAGGGTGCAACGCTGACCCATCACAACGTGCTCAACAACGGTTTCTTCGTCGGCGAGGCGATGCGGCTGACGCCGCAGGACCGCCTGTGCATTCCGGTGCCCTTCTACCACTGCTTCGGCATGGTCCTCGGCAACCTCGCCGCGCTGACCCACGGCGCGGCGATGGTGATCCCGGCCGAAGGCTTCGACCCGCTGTCCACGCTGCAAACCGTCGCCGATGAAAAATGCACGGCGCTGCACGGGGTGCCGACCATGTTCATCGCCATGCTCGACCACCCGGAATTCAAGTCCTTCGCGCTCGATACGCTGCGCACCGGGATCATGGCCGGCAGCCCCTGCCCGATCGAGGTGATGAAGCGGGTGATCGGCGAAATGAACATGAATGAAGTGACCATCGCCTACGGCATGACCGAAACCTCGCCGGTCTCGTTCCAGAGTTCGACCAGCGACCCGGTCGAGCGCCGGGTGTCTACGGTCGGCCGCATCCAGCCGCATCTGGAGGTCAAGATCGTCGATACCGACGGCCGCATCGTGCCGCGCGGCCAGCCCGGCGAACTGCTGACACGGGGCTATTCGGTGATGCTCGGCTACTGGGGTGACGAGGCCAAGACCGCCGAAGCCATCGACAAAAATGGCTGGATGCACACCGGCGACCTGGCCACCATCGACGACGAGGGCTATTGCAACATCGTCGGCCGGCTCAAGGACATGGTGATTCGCGGCGGCGAGAACATTTACCCGCGCGAGATCGAGGAGTTCCTCTACCGCCACCCCAAGATCCAGGACGTGCAGGTGGTCGGCATTCCCGACCACAAGTACGGCGAGGAACTCTGCGCCTGGATCATCCTGAAGCCCGGCCAAAGCTGCAGCGAGCAGGAAATACGTGACTTCTGCCAGGGCCAGATCGCGCATTACAAGGTGCCGCGCCACCTGCGTTTCGTCGATAATTTCCCGATGACCATCACCGGCAAGATCCAGAAGTTCATGATCCGCCAGCAGATGAAATCCGAACTCAAACTTGAGGAAGAGGCCCACGCATGAGCTATCCGCAACGCGTCAAGATCGTCGAAGTCGGCCCGCGCGACGGCCTGCAGAACGAAAAACAGGTGGTCCCGACCGAGCTCAAGATCGAGCTGATCGACCGCCTCGCCGCCGCCGGCGTGCCGGTGATCGAGGCGACCTCCTTCGTTTCGCCGAAATGGGTGCCGCAGATGGGCGACAACAGCGCCGTGCTCGCCGGCATCCGCCGCCAGCCGGGCGTCACCTATACCGCGCTGACCCCCAACCTGCAGGGCTTCGACGGCGCAGTGGTGGCCAAGGCCGACGAGGTGGCGATCTTCGGCGCCGCCTCCGAGGCCTTTTCGCAGAAGAACATCAATTGTTCGATTGCCGAAAGCCTGAAGCGCTTCGAACCGGTAGTCTCCGCCGCCTCGGCGCTGGAAATCCCGGTGCGCGGCTATGTCTCCTGCGTCGTCGGCTGCCCTTACGAAGGCGCGGTGGCGCCGGAGAAGGTCGCGCAAGTTGCTCAAACCCTGTACGAAATGGGCTGCTACGAGGTTTCGCTCGGCGATACCGTCGGCGTCGGCAGTCCCGACTCGATCCGCCGCATGCTCGACGCCTGCGCCCGCGTCGTGCCGCTGGAAAAACTCGCCGGCCACTACCACGACACCTACGGGATGGCGATTGCCAACGTCCATGCCTCGCTGCAAATGGGGCTGGCGGTGTTCGACGCCTCGGTCGCCGGGCTGGGCGGCTGTCCGTATGCCAAGGGCGCTTCCGGCAACGTCGCCACCGAGGACGTGGTGTATCTGCTGCACGGGCTGGGCATTGCAACCGGGATTGATCTGGCTAAACTGGCGGCAGTCGGCGACTGGATTTCCAGCGCCATCAACCGCCCCAACGGCGCCAAGGCCGGCCGGGCGATTTGCCTGAATAGCGCCTGATCCGCCCCGAGCCTGCCACCGCGTGAGTTTTCTTTCCGCCGTTTCCGAGTTGCTGCACCCGGCACCGCCGCCTTCGCCGCCGGTGCAGCAGGTGCTCGACCGGATTGCCGAAGTGGTGGCGCCCATCCTCAAGGCCGACCCGGCCTTCGAGCGCCATCTCGCGGCCCCGGTCGAATACGCGCTCGGCTACTGCGACGGGCTGATCGCCGGCCTCCCCGGCCCGGTCGAAATCAGCCACCATGCCTTCGCCGCCGATCCGCTGGTGCATGCGCTGTTCGCTACCGCCGATGATGTCGGGCAAATGCTCGGCCGCAGCCAGGCGGTGCGCGACTATCTGGCCGACCCGGCCTGCTACGCCAGCGACCACTTTTACGCGCTCTTCGCCGCCCGCCGCCACGAAAAACGGCAGCTGGGGATGAGCGTCCAGGGTGACCTGGTGCAAACCGACGTGCCGCAACGGGTGCTCTACTTCGCCGACCAGACCCTGGTTGAGCCCAGCTGTTCGCTCGAACAAACCTTGCGCAAGCTGCACCTGCGCGCCATCGACAGCCTGCTGCTGAGTTTCCACGACCACGTCGAAACCCTGCGCGCCGAACGCGAAGGCCTGCGTTCCGACCTCTCGGTCGAACGCGCGCACCTGACCGTGCTCAAGGGCGCGACCGCTGGCCCGGCTTACACGGTCCACACCCGCCACATCGACGAAATCGACGCCCAGTTGCGCCGCGCTGCCGCCGCCCTGCTGCCGGAAAACCTGGTCAATGCGCTGGCCGAATTCCTGCACACGCCCGAAGCCTCGCTCAACCTGACCCCGGTCAGCATCAGCATCGACCGCATGGGCGTGGTCAGCGATGCTGCCGGCAGCGACGTGCATACGATCAACTTCCCGGAACTCAACGCCCGCGACCGGCGTCATTACCTGGTGATGCTCGCCCGCGTCGACCGCGAGGAAGCCCGTGCCGCCGTCGAGCGGGTGCGCGACCAGCAGCATCGCTTCATGCTGATCTGAAGCACGGTTTTCACGGTCAACCCGGTTTTTTTGCCTTTTTCCCCAATGAGTTCTCCCTTGAGTTCTGCCTCCATTCCCTCCCCCTGCATCAACGTCTGCCGGATGGATCCGGTCAGTCAGTTGTGCAGCGGCTGTTTCCGCAGCCTTGAAGAAATCGCCGGCTGGGCCGCCGCCAGCAATCCCGAGCGCGTCGCCATCCTGGCCCGGGTCACCAGCCGCCGCCTGGCCAGCGACCAGAACGAGGTGCCGCATGGCTGACGGACAGGACGATTACCTCTGCGTCGGCGTCTGCATGGCCGACCCCGATTCCGGCTACTGCCTGGGCTGCGGCCGGCCGCCGCTGGGCGAACCCGGCATCGTCGCCGAGCCCGTACCGACACCGGTCGACCCGCTGCCCGCTGCCGGCCGCGACCCCGATACGCTGCAATGAACCCGGTCCTGCCCGCCGACCTGATCGTCCTCGAACGCGGCTGGCTGTCGGCCAACAATGTGGTCTGCCTTGAGGGCGAGGCGGCCAGCGTCATCGACAGCGGCTACGTCACCCATGCCGAGCAGACGGTTGCGCTGGTCGGCCATGCGCTCGCTGGCCGCCGCCTGCGCCAGGTGGTCAATACCCACGCCCACTCCGACCACATCGGCGGCAATGCCGCGCTGCAAGCTGCCTACGACTGTGCGCTGGTGGTCCCGGCCGGGGCTGCCGCAGCAATTGCCGAATGGAACGAGGAAGCCCTGCTGCTCAGCCCTTTACGCCAGCAGGGGGCGCGCTTCCAGCCTTCGGCGACGATTGCCGCCGGCACCACGCTGACGCTCGGAGAACGCGACTGGAAGGTACTGGGCGTTCCCGGTCACGACAATGATGCGCTGGCTTTTTTCGACCCGGTGGGCGGGATCCTGATCGCCGGCGATGCGCTCTGGGAAAACGGCTTCGGCCTGATTTTCCCGACCTTGCTCGGCAGCGAAGATGGCCTCGCCGCGACCCGCGAAACGCTGGAAATGCTCGGCCGCCTGTCACTTCGCCTGGTAATTCCCGGCCACGGCCGCCCCTTTGTCGACGCCGCCGGCGCCATCGAACGCGGCCTGCAACGCCTGGCACGGATCGAGAACGACGGCGAAGGTCTGGCCTGGCACGGGATCCGCACCATCGCCTCGTTTGCGCTGCTGGAAAAGCAGCGTATGCCGGCAGACGAGTTTCACGCCCTGATCGCCAACCTGCCCTTCACCAACTCGGTCAATCAGCGCTTTCTGCAGCGAGCCCCAGACGAAGTCGCCCGCCGCTGCATCGCCGACCTGCTGCACAGCGGCGCGATCCGCCTGGCCCACGGCTGGATAGCGACCGCCCACTGAACGCGGGCGGCACAACCGGTTTCACAACGGGCGGCACGCTTGGCCGCACTATTCGCAGGACAATGCGGGTCGCGCGACGAACCGGTGCAAGCCGACTCAGCGCCCGGCCTGCGGCAGGGCTTTCTGGACCAGACGCACCCAGTAGGCGACGCCAAAGCCGAGAATATCGTCGTTGAAGTCGTAATGCGGGTTGTGCAGGGTGCAGCCACCGGTACCCGGCCCGTTGCCGAGCCAGACATAGCAGCCGGGCTTCTCACGCAGCATGTAGGCAAAATCCTCGGCACCCATCGACGGCAGCACGTCGGTCAGCACCCGCTCGCCGCCGAATACCTCGGCCGCTACCTCGCGGCAGAAATTTGCCTCATTGACGCTGTTGACCGTGGCCGGATAGCGGTGGTCGAAATGCACCGAAATCTGCGCCCCGTTAGCCGCTGCGATGCCGCTGCACAGGCGTTCGATGGCGCGCTCGACGGTTTCCTGCACTTCGCTCTTGAAGCTGCGGATGGTGCCGCGCAGCACCACTTCCTCGGGGATCACATTCCAGGCCTCGCCGGCGTGGAACTGGGTGACGCTGACCACCGCCGACTCGCAGGGATGCAGGTTGCGGCTGACCACGGTCTGCAGCGCCTGCACCAGTTGCGCACCGGCAACGATGGCATCGACGCCCTGGTGCGGCATCGCCGCGTGGCAGCCGTGACCACGGACAATGATCTCGAAACCGCAGGTGCCGGCCATCACCGGCCCCGGCATCACCGCCATCTCGCCGACCGGAATACCCGGCCAGTTATGCAGGCCATAGACCGACTCGACCGGGAAGCGCTCGAACAGGCCGTCCTCGATCATCACCGCCGCCCCGCCTTCGGATTCCTCGGCGGGCTGGAAAATGAATACCGCGACGCCGTCGAAATCCGGGTGCGCGGCCAGGTGGCGGGCGGCGCCGAGGAGCATCGCGGTATGCCCGTCATGGCCGCAGCCGTGCATCTTGCCGGCATGCTTCGAGCGATGCGGGAATTCGTTGAGTTCGGGCAGCGGCAGCGCGTCCATGTCGGCACGCAGGCCGATCATCCGCCCCGAATTGCCGGCGCGCAGCACGCCGACGACACCGGTGCGGGCGATCCCGCGATGCACTTCCAGCCCGTAACTCTCCAGTTCGCTGGCGACCAGGTCGGCGGTACGGTGTTCGTCAAAAGCCAGTTCCGGGTGCGCATGGATATCGCGGCGCAACGCGGTCAACTCGGCAAGAAAGGGAAAAGTCGGGGCGTGGGGCATGAATCATCGTCTCCTGTGGCGTGGCCGTCGCGATCCGCAGAGCGCGGGCTTCTTCGTTGCAGAGCATCCGTGGATTATGCCGCAGCTTGCCGCCTGCTGCCGCCTTGATTATCCTGCCGGACATGGAACTCGTTCTCATTAGTGGTCTCTCCGGCTCCGGCAAGTCGGTCGCCCTGCATCTGCTCGAAGATGCCGGCTATTACTGCGTCGACAATCTGCCGGTGGTGCTCTTGCCGACCCTGGTGCGAATGTTGCGCAACGAAGGCGTGGTCCGCGTCGCGGTCGCGATTGACTCGCGCTCCGGTGGCCTCGGCATCGAACAGGTGCCGGAAAAGCTGCAGTTGCTGGCCGACGAAGGCACCCAGCCGACCTTCCTCTTCCTTTATGCCGGCGACGAGATCCTGCTCAAGCGCTATTCCGAATCGCGCCGCCGCCATCCGCTCAGCGGCGAGGGCATCTCGCTGCTGGAGGCAATCCAGCAGGAGCGCCGGCTGCTCGAACCAATCGCCAGCCTCGGCCACCGCATCGACACCAGCAACCTGAAAGCCAACGCGCTGCGCGAATGGGTCCGCCAGTTCATCGAGTCGGAGCCCGGCCAGGGCCTGACGCTGATGTTCGAATCCTTCGGCTTCAAGCATGGCCTGCCGCTCGATGCCGACCTGGTTTTCGACGTCCGCTGCCTGCCCAACCCGCATTACGAAGCCAGCCTGCGCCCGCTGACCGGCCGCGATCAGCCGGTGATCGATTTTCTCGAAGGCCAGCCCGAGGTCTGCCGGATGCGCGGCGACATCCGCCGCTTTGTCGCCGACTGGCTGCCGGCCTACGTCCGCGACAACCGCAATTACCTGACCGTGGCCATCGGCTGCACCGGTGGCCAGCATCGCTCGGTCTTCATTGCCGAATGGCTGGCCCGCGAATTCGCCGGCCAGGCTCGCGTCCTGGTCCGCCACCGTTCGCTGGCCGGACACTAGATCGGTGCGTGGTTTTGCCCCTTGGCTGGCGCTATTGCGCCCCGGCGACTGGCTGATCCTGTTTGCCACCACCGCTGCCGTCGCCGCCAGCCTGCCGCGCTTGTGGCAGGCCGGGATCGGGGAACACGCGGTGATCCGCCAGGAGGGCCGGATTTTCGCCACCCTCGACCTCGGCCAACCCCGCCAGATCGAAGTCGGCGGTCCGCTCGGCAACACCCTGATCGCAGTCGAGCCCGGCCGCGCCCGTGTCGTTTCCGACCCTGGTCCACGCCAGTATTGCGTGCGCCAGGGCTGGCTCAGCCGGCCCGGCGAAATCGCGATCTGCGCCCCGAACCGCGTCAGCCTGCAAATCACCGGCCGCACCCGCATCTATGACTCGCTCAGTTATTGAACTGCCGGTCAGCGACGAAGACCGGCGGATCGCCGGGTTGGCCAGCGCCGCAGTCCTGCTGTCGCTGGTCGATGCCGCCGTGCCTTCACCCTTGCCCGGAATCAAGCCGGGCCTGGCCAATATCGTCACCCTGGTGGTGCTGTTGCGCTACGGCTGGGGCACGGCGATCTGGGTCAGTCTGCTGCGCGTGCTCGCCGCCAGTCTGCTGCTCGGTTATTTCCTCGCCCCCGGTTTTTTCCTGTCGCTAAGCGGCACCGCGTGCAGCCTGCTGACGCTCGGCCTGGCCCGGCATCTGCCGTCACGATGGTTCGGGCCGGTCAGCCTGTCGATCTTCGCCGCCCTCGCCCACATCGGTGGCCAGCTGGTAGTGGCCCGACTGTGGTTGATCCCGCACGACGGCGTATTCCTGCTGGCGCCGCTGTTCGCCGCCGCCGCACTGTTCTTTGGTACGCTCAACGGCTTGGTCGCCGCCCGCCTGCTGGCGGAACCGGCGCCCACCTCGCCTGTCCACGATTGACCATGATGCCCTCAGCCCCCTCTTCTTCGCCGACCGTCTGCCTGGCCCTGACCGGCGCCTCCGGCATGCCTTACGGCCTGCGTCTGCTCGAATGCCTGCTCGCCGCCGGCTGCCGGGTGCAATTGCTGTATTCGCAGGCGGCGCAGATCGTCGCCCGCCAGGAACTCGCTTTCGAGTTGCCGTCGCGGCCGGCCGACGCGCACGCCCGGCTGCTCGAACGCTTTCCCACGGTCGACGGCGAAAAACTGCAGGTTTTCGGCCGCGAGGAATGGTTTGCTCCGGTCGCTTCCGGCTCCAACCCGCCCGACGCGATGGTTGTCTGCCCGTGCAGCATGGGGACGCTGGCGGCGATTGCCCAAGGCCTGTCCGACAACCTGATCGAACGCGCCGCCGACGTCGTGCTCAAGGAAGGCCGCAAGCTGGTCCTGGTCCCGCGCGAAACCCCGTTTTCGGTCATTCATCTCGAAAACATGCTGCGCCTGGCCCGCGCCGGCGCCGTGATCCTGCCGCCCAGCCCCGGTTTTTACCAGCACCCGCAGAGCATCGGCGAAATCGTCGATTTCGTCGTCGCCCGCATCCTCGACCAATTGCGTATCCCGCACACGCTGCAGCAACGCTGGGGCGCCTGAGCGGCCAGCGTGAAGGAGGGCCGCCGCTAGCCTTCGTGGCGGTGCTCCAGCCAGCGCAGCAGCGTCGTATACAGCGCCTGCGGATCAACCGGCTTGCTGACGAAATCGTTCATCCCGGCGTCGAGACAGCGCGCCCGGTCTTCGGCAAAGGCATTGGCGGTCATCGCGATCACCGGCAGCGAGTCGAGCGCCGGCTGCTGACGGATGCGGCGACTGGCTTCGAGACCATCCATGTTCGGCATCTGCATGTCCATCAGGACCAGGTCGTAGGCGACCTCGGCGATCCGCTGCAGCGCCTCGCCACCATCGCCGGCCAGATCCACGCGCAGGCCGACGTCTTCGAGCAATACCTGGCCGACTTCGCGGTTGATCGGTTCGTCCTCGACCAGCAATACCCGGCGACCGACATGGCGCTGGCGCAACTGGGCTTCGGGGTGTTCGCCGGCGCTCGGGCAAGCCCTGACTGCGGCTGGATCAGCCTTGTTCAGCGTTGCCGAGAACCAGAACCGGCTACCCTCGCCAAGACGGCTTTCAACCCCGACTTCGCCGCCCATCATCGCCGCCAGCTTGCGGGTGATGATCAGCCCGAGGCCGGTACCACCAAAGCGACGGGTGGTTGAGTTGTCTCCCTGTTCGAAGGGTGCAAACAGGCGCGGCAGATGTTCCTCGGCAATCCCGATCCCGCTGTCGCAAACCTCGAAGCGCACCGTCACCGTCGTGGCTGTCTCCTGCAGCAGCACGGTGCGCAGGCAGACCTCACCGTGGTCGGTGAATTTGAGCGCATTCCCGGCGTAGTTGAGCAAGGCCTGCTGCAGCCGCAGCGGGTCACCGAGCAGCGGCAAGGCGTAGGCAGGCGGCTCGACACGCAAGCCGATCCGCTTGTTGCGCGCCGTGTCGCGCAGCATGGAAGCGACATTGCCGAGCACCGCTGCCAGATGCAGCGGCAAGGACTCGAGGCGGAACTTGCCGGCCTCGATTTTGGAAAAATCGAGAATGTCGTTGATCACCCCGAGCAGGTGGCGGGCCGCCATGTCGATGCTGTCCAGCCGTTCGGCCTGGCGCGCCGAAACCCCCTCGCGCCGCATCACCCCGGCCATGCCGATGATGGCGTTCATCGGCGTCCGGATTTCGTGGCTCATGTTGGCCAGAAACACGCTCTTCGCACGGCTGGCGCTCTCTGCCTGCTGCCGCGCCAGTTCTGCCTCGGCGGTCCGTTCGGCGACCCGCTCCTCAAGCGTTTCGTTGAGTTCGCGCAGTTCGAATTCGACCTGCTTCAATTCCGAAATATCCGACTGGTGGGTGATCCACACCTCGCCCAGCTCGGGATGCTGGAAGGCGCTGACATTCACCGCACACCAGAAACTGCTGCCATCCTGGCGCCAGTTGAGTATTTCGCCCCGCCAGTATCCTGCGTCGCGCAGGCTGGCAACGATCTGCGGGTCGCTACGTTCGGGCAGCCCGGGCTGCGGCAGCGCCAGTGCCGGATCGCCGAAAATTTCCCGGAAGCGGCGATTGCAGTACAGCAACTGGCCGTCGGCAGCGCGCACCAGGCTGACGGCCTCCGCTGCCTGCGCGGTAATTTCGCCCTGCAAGCGCAAACTGGCTTCGGCATGCTTGCGCGCACTGATGTCGCGGACAAACACGTAAAACAGGCCACCCTCGCGGTTGCTATAGACGACGCTGATTTCGACATCCCAGAGACTGCCATCCTTGCGCCGGTGGCGAGTCTCGAAGAGATCGCTGCCACTGGCCAGCACCCGCTCAATGTGGGCCTCAACGGCGCCGGCATCCTCGTTGGCCTCAAGCACGGCGAGCGGCGCGCCGAGCAGTTCGCTGACCGGGTAACCGGAGGCTTCGGCGTAGGCGCTATTCACCTCGCGAATGCGGCCGCTACGGTCGATCCGCAGGAAGCCATCGAGCGAGGCACGGAGGATGTCGTGCAGGGTCTCGTGGTTTTCCTGCAATTCGCGGTAGGGCGCCCGCACCCCGGCAACATAGAGCGCCCGGTAAATCAGCAGATAGGACAGCGCCTTGTAGACGTGACCGAGCAGGTTGAACAGGTCGGTCACGTCCTGGTACAGGGTAAAGAACATTTCGGCCAGCCCCAGCCCCCAGGCTGCGGCTGCCAGCCAGCCGAGATTGCTGCGCCACTCGCCATATTCGCGCCGGGCCCGCCGCCACAACAGCAGCGCCGCCAGCAGATAGATCGCGGTCAGGACGTATTCGCTGCCGATCTTGAGCGCGGTCAGCCCCTGGCCGGCAATGAAGGTGCGCGGCAGCAGGTCAGCATGAAAGAGGCCTATCCACCAGACCAGCAGCGCCACCAACAACGCCACCAACAATCCGCCCCAGGCCCCGACCGCCGGCCAGCGCCGGTTGGGCAGCACGGCCACGGCAAGCAGCGCGAGCGCCCCGATCAGACGTCCGGCCAGCCAGAAGTTGATCGCCTTCTCCGGTCCGCTGGGGGTCACCAGCACTGGCATCCCGGTATAGGAAAGGGTATGCGCCAGGTCGATCAGGCCGATGCAAAGAAAGGCACAGCCGAGCAACAAGGCATGGCTGCTGGCCGCTTGCCGGCGCAGGTTCCAGGCCAATGCAAAAACCATCGCCGAAACAGCCATGGCAATGAATTCGAGCGCAGTATGCAGCGGCAGGTAATGCGCCGGGGTCGAGAAAAAGCGACTGGCCGGCAGCCATTGGCCGAGCAGCAGGATCAGCGTCAGCACCGCCATCCAGAGCTGCGGCGCAGCCCATGCCGAAAAACTATTTTGTTTCCCGATTTCCACACGCCCCCCAGCGAGTTATTTTTCCCACTTTGTCTGTACGTGATGATACCCTGCCTGCCGGCCCAACTGTCCGATTTGCATATCTGATGTCTGCCGTCCTCGCTGCCGTCGATTTAACCCCGTTCAACACGCTCGCCCTGCCCGGTCGCGCGGCGGCTTACCTGAAAGTCACCGACCCCAGGCAATTGGCTGACGATGCGCTGCCCGACAGCCGCCGCTTCGTTCTCGGCAGCGGCTCCAATCTGGTCTTGCGCGGTGACTTCGACGGCCTGCTGTTGCACATGGCCATCGGCGGTCGCCGCCTGCTGCGCGAGGATGCCGATGCCTGGTACGTCGAAGCCGGCGCCGGCGAGAACTGGCACCAGTTCGTCGAGTGGACCCTGGCGCAGGGCTGGCCTGGCCTGGAAAACCTGGCCCTGATTCCCGGCAGCGTCGGCGCGGCACCAATCCAGAACATCGGCGCCTACGGTGCCGAGGTCGGCGATCGGATTCATGCGCTGCAGGTCTGGGATTTCAAGAAAAGGGCCTTGATCACGGTCGACCGTAAAGGCTGCCATTTCGGTTACCGGGACAGCGTCTTCAAGCAGCACGGCTGGCATGCCGACGGCCGGATGGTGATCGTCAGCGTCGTCTTCCGCCTGCCCAAGGCCTGGCAGGCCAACTGCCGCTATCACGACGTCGCCGAAGAACTCGCCACCCGCAAAATCACCGATCCCGGCCCCCGCGACATTGCCGAGGCAATCGTTGCCATCCGCCAGCGCAAGCTGCCCGACCCGGCCAGGCTGCCCAACGTCGGCAGCTTCTTCCAGAACCCGGTGGTCTCGCGCGACAAGTGCGCTGCGCTGCTGGCAATCCACCCGGACATGCCGCGTTACCCGCAAAACGACGGCCGCACCAAGCTGGCGGCCGGCTGGCTGATCGAACAGGCCGGCTGGAAAGGACGCGACCTCGGGCCGGTCGGGATGTACGAGCAGCAGGCGCTGGTCCTGGTCAATCGCGGCGGCGCCACCGGTGCCGACGTCGAGCGCACGATGCAGGCGGTTCAGGATGCCGTGCGCGATGGTTTCGGCGTCGAACTCATTCCCGAACCGGTATTTCTGTAAGCAGGCAAGCCGCCAGTCCCTGCGCCAGTGCAGCGGCCATCCGCTGCTGCCGGAGCGGATCGCGTAGTGCCAGCTCCTCCTCGCGGTGCTTGATCACCCCGGCCTCGAACAGCAGTGCCGGCAAACGGGTGCGATAAAGCACGACCAGATTGTCGTAATACCAGACACCGTTCTCGGCATCGGCGGCACGATGCTTGCGCCCGTGCCAGGGGGTCGGGACAAAACCGGCCCGGCGCAGGGCCTGCCCGGCGGCGACAGCGCAGCGCAAGCTGGTGGCCGGGGCGGGGTTGGCCGCCGAGATGAAAATACCGTAGCCACGCTTGTGCTCGGTATAAGTCATCGCCTCGCCATCCCAATCCCATTCCTGCAGGAATTCCTCACTGATCGAGTCGTGATGGATGGAAATGAAAAAATCGCTGTTGCCGGCCTGCTGCGGCCGCTCGGCCAGGCTGCCGATCTCGCCACCAAAGTTCACCGGCCGTACCGCCAGGCCATGCGCCGGCAGCACGGCTGCCAAGAGCTCGGCAAAATCGCGATTGAAGGCGAATTCGCTGCGCCCGCGCGCACTGATCGCGCCGCCATCCCGGATCCCGTGACCAACGTCGACCGCCACCAGCGGCCGGGGTGGGCTGCCGGCGGCAAGGGACACGGTCGACAGGAGAAAAAGGCAAAAAACGGCGAGGGGTCGGATTATCATCACGGGCACTCCGGCGGGCGCCGCAGACTAGCACGCCGGCACGCCCGCCGCAGCCCCGCTGCCGCCCGGCTTCCACCACTCGACCACGCCACCGCTGCCCCGCCATGCCCGCACTGACTGTCTTCTCCCGCTGCCAGCCCACTCCGGCCCACGACCATCCCCGCCCTGACCGCCTGGTCGCCGGCAATCCCCTGCGCACCACCTGGCAGTATTTCGCCAGCGACGACGCCAGCCGCAGCGCCGGCATCTGGCAGTGCCAGCCGGGTGCCTGGCGAATCGCCTTTGCCACCGGCAAGGACGAGTTTTTCTGCATCATCGAGGGCCGCATCCGGATCACCGACAGCGACGGCCAAGCCGCCGAATTCGGCCCCGGTGAAGCCGGCGTGATTCCCTCCGGATTCACCGGCACCTTCGAGGTACTGGCAGCGGTCCGAAAATATTATGTGGTGATGGAGCCCGCCGCCTGAATCAGTTATAGTTGCCCGGATACTTTCCCGGTCATGCCCCATGAATGAACCCACCAGTCCGTCGGCGCGCGGCACCTCGGCCCACATGCCCGACCTCAACTGGAGCCAGGTCCGCGAAACCGTGCTCCTGCTCGAACTGGCCGCACTGCAGATCGAAGCCGCAATGAAGGACAGCCACTCGTCGGTCGAAGTATTGACCCAGTCCTTCACCACCATGGCCGGCTACATGCAGCAGATCGGCAGCACGCTGCAGGCTCTGCCCGACGACGGTGAAGCCGGGCAAGCCAAAAACGAGTTGCTCGCCGTCAGCGGCAATGTTTCGGGGATGGTGCACCAGGCGATCATCGCCTTCCAGTTCTACGACAAGCTGGTTCAGCGCTTGGCCCACGTCGGCCACAGCCTGGGCGACCTCAGTGACCTGGTCGGCGACGGCCGTCGGCTGTTCAACCCGGGCGAATGGGTGGACCTGCAAGGCCGCATCCGCGCCAAGTACACCACCGCCGAGGAAGTGGCGATGTTCGACGCGGTAATGCACGGTGTTCCGGTCGAAGAAGCGGTAGAACGCTACATGGCCGAGATGAAGGAAAAAGACGACGACATCGAATTGTTCTGATGCCGCCGACCGCAGAAGAGGCAGGAGTACGCCACATGACCCCCCCCGATTTTCCGCAAATTCCCGGCGTGAACACCGAGGATGGACTGGTTCGAATGATGAACAAGCCCAGCCTTTACGAAAAGGTGCTGCGCGATTTTCACGCCCGCTTCATCGACGAAATGCCGCAACTGCAGGCGCTGCTCAGCGCTGCCGATTACGAAGCAGCAGCGCACCGGGTACACAGCGCCAAGGGCCTGGCCGGAACCATCGGCGCCATCACCCTGCAGGACCTCGCCCGCCAGCTGGAAGCCCCGCTGCGCGAAGGGCAGGCACCGGCCGAACAACAACTCGCTGCCTTTTCTGCTGAGCTGACCCGGGTACTGCAAGGCATCCGAGCAGCATTTCCGGGCTGAACCACGGTCGACCGTGGCCAGGCTCAAAAATCGCTGCCGGCCTCCCAGATGATATTGGCTTCCGGGCCCGCCTTCGCCGTTCGCTCCAGCGCGTCGAGCAGCGGCCAGGCACGCTGACCGAAGCTCACCGGCAGCGGTTTTTTCTCGCGCCGGCACGCAGCCTCCTCGGCTTCATCCGGTGCCGGCGGCGCCGCCTTCATCGCCTCGCGCAAGGCGGCGGCGGCGGCCAGCATCTCCGGCTGCAAAAACACGCCGCGCGCGGTGCATTCCTTGCCCACTGCTTCCAGCAAGGCGCGCGCCGTTTCCGCGTACATCAGGATTTCCCCGGTTTCGGATGATTCAAATCTGACCAGCACCTGCCACCTCCCTGTCTTGACCCTGTCCAACAAAAGCCGATTTGGCATTTCTTCTTTTTTCAATTGTACGCGCCGATTGGATTCATGCAGAATTGGCAAGAACGATAGAAATGGGGAAAAGCATGGATATCAATGTCGCTCACCAGGAAACCGGCAACGACGAACTTGAGCGCCTGGCGCTGGAAGAATGCTTCAAGCGTCGCCGTCACTCCAACCCGACCAATGTCTTCATCACGCCAGCCGGACATTGCGAGCTGGCAATCAAGTTTGCCCACCTCGGTGCCCAGGTTGATCTTGCCGACCGCAGCGACTACGCCCAGGAAATTGAAGGTCGAATCCTTGCCAGTAATCACCGGGACCAGATTCACTTCATCGGCAAATTGCTCAACGAGGTCGATGAGCCACTCCCCAGCGAGCCCTACGACATTGTCTTCATCCGCCGAGGGCTTTGCTCGCTCCCGTACGCCGAAGCCAAACAGCGGGTACGCCGGATGCTGCAGAAACTGAAAATCGGTGGCCGGATTTATATTTCCATCCTGGGGCTGCATTCCGAGCTTGGCGATGGCTATAGCGCCATCGACGAACCCATCGCCCAACGTTTTGGCAAGCTGGCGCCCGAGATGCGCAACAAATACAGCATCGACAAGGATGTGTGCCTCTATACCGAACGCGATCTGTTCATGCTGCTGCTCGAATCAGGCGCCACCGTACTGCGCACGATGACCACCTCCTACGGCAGCGTCAAGGCAGTAGGTGGTCGCACCTGAGCCGATGATGGCGTCGCCGGCCACCAGCGACGACGACCTCGAGGCCCGCTTTGCCCGTGGCCTCGGTCGGCTGCATGCCGGCGACCCGGCCGGGGCCGTGCAGGCTTTTGCCGCTGCCCGCGAGCTCGCCCCCGGCATTCCCGAAATCCACGCCAACCTGGCGCTGGCGCTGGAAGCCAGCGGGGACAGCAAGGCCGCCCGCGCCGCCTACCACACAGCCCTGCTGCTGGCCCCGGATGAGGTCCAGATTCTGCTCAACTACGGAGCCCTGCTGACCCGCCTGCGGGATTTTGCCGAGGCCGAGCAGAGCTACCGGCAAGCGCTCGACTGGCAAGCTGACAATCCAGCCATCTGGTCCAACCTGGGCGTGCTTTATGCCTGCCAGCAACGCGAAATCCTGGCCGAAGACTGCTACCGGCAAGCCCTCGAACTCGATCCCGCGCACCGCAGCAGCCAGTTCAACCTGGCCTACCTGCTGCTCCGCCAGGGGCGTTTCGACGAAGGCTGGCAACGCCTCGAAGCTCGCGACAGCCGCCACCACCTGTTGCAGACACTGGCCTTGCCGGAATGGGCAGGCGAAGACCTGCGCGGACAACGGATCGTGATCACCGCCGAAGGCGGCCATGGCGACCTGCTGCACCTTGGCCGTTACACCGCCCGGCTCAAGGCGGCCGGCGCAGCCAGCGTCGGCATCCTTGCCTACCCCGGGCTGCACACCCTGTTGGCGACCTTGCCCGGCGTCGACCGTGTGCTGCCGCATGTGGCAGCACTGACGGCCGCCGACTGGGACTACTGGGTCGCTCTGTTCAGCCTGCCCCGACACTTTGCCGGACAGCCCGTCGACCTGCCTTATCTGGCAGTCAATCCGGCCATCCAGGCCCGCTGGGCGGCCCGCCTGCCGACCACCGGCAAGCGGCGGATCGGGCTCGTCTGGCACGGCAGCTGCCACCACGCCAACGACCGCGAGCGCTCGCTGCCGACTCCCGAGCTGCTGGCCCCACTACTCGCACTACCCGACTACGAATTCTTGGCGCTACACCAGGATGGCGCGACACCACTGGCCGGGGTTTGCGAACTGGGCAGCGAGATTGCCGATTTTTCCGACAGTGCCGCCATCCTCCAGCAACTTGATCTGCTGATCAGCGTCGATACCGCGCTGGCCCACCTTGCCGGCGCTCTCGCCCGCCCCTGCTGGGTTCTGCTGCCTGCCTACCAGACCGACTGGCGCTGGGGCAAACACCGTAGCGACAGCCCCTGGTATCCGCAAGTGCTGCGCCTCTACCGACAGCAGCAGGCCGGCGACTGGGCTAGCGTGATCGCCCGGATCGCCGACGACCTGCAGAAATTCACCGGAGCTGCGCGATGAACCGGCCCTTGCGGCTGGGTATCGACCTGGGCGGCAGCAAGATCGAAATCCTGGCCCTCGCCGCCGACGGTGAGGAACTGCTGCGCCAGCGGATCGCCACTCCGCAGGGGGATTATCTGGCCACGCTGATGGCAATCGCCGGGCTGGTCGAGGCGGTCGAAAACGAATTGCACCAGCGCGGCAGCGTCGGCATCGGAATTCCCGGTGCCGAATCGCTGGCCAGCGGCCTGATCAAGAATACCAACTCGACCTGCCTGATCGGCAAACCGCTGCGCCGTGACCTGCAGGCGCTGCTGCAGCGCGAGGTCAGGCTGGCCAACGACGCCAACTGCTTTGCCCTGTCCGAAGCCAGCGCCGGCAGCGGCTGCGGCGCCGCCAGCGTCTTCGGCGTGATCCTCGGCACCGGCGTCGGCGGCGGGATCGTCATCGACGGCCGCATTCTTCCCGGCCACAACGCGATTGCCGGCGAATGGGGACACAACCCGCTGCCCCCCGACAGCCCCGACGAATGGCCGGGTCCTGCCTGCTACTGCGGCCGTCGCGGCTGCATCGAAAGCTGGCTCTCCGGGCCGGCACTGGCTGCCGACCACCTGCGCCACAGCGGCGAGTCGCTCAGCGCCGAGCAGATCGGCGAGCGTGCCGCCGCTGGCGATACCGCCTGCAGCGATAGCCTGGAGCGTTACGAGCGGCGACTCGGCCGCGCCCTGGCCACCGTCATTAACCTCCTCGACCCCGAGGTGATCGTGCTCGGCGGCGGCCTGTCCAAGCTGCCCCGGCTCTACCGCAACCTGCCCGCGTGCTGTGCCCCGCACGTTTTTTCCGACACGTTCAGCACCCCCATCCTTGCCCCTCGCCACGGCGATTCGTCGGGGATACGCGGCGCCGCCTGGCTGTGGCCGCTACCGGCCTAGCCGCTGCCACCGTCCCTGCGCGCAGCGGCAGCGGACATGCCGGCGGCTTTGATGGCACAATCGGGCGATGCACCCTACCCAATTGTTCATCGGCACGATCCGCAAGCTGCCACAATCCGGGCGGCCGACCGGCATCTACAAGCAGGCGGTCAGTACCACGGTCGACATCGGCGAACTCGGTTTTTCCGGCGACCAGCAGGCCGACCTGCGCGTGCACGGCGGCCCCGAAAAAGCAGTGCACCTGTACCCGGCCGCGCATTACCTGCGGCTTGCCGCCGCCTTTCCCGACGCCGCCCCCTTGCTGCAGGCGGGCAGCCTGGGCGAAAACATTTCGGTCGCGACGCTCGACGAAAGCATGGTTCACATCGGCCAGCGCTTTGCCCTCGGCAGCGCGATCCTGCAACTTTGCCAGCCGCGCAACCCCTGCTGGAAAATCGACGAGCGCTTCGCTGCCGACGGCATGGCCGCCTTCATCGCCGAACACGGGCTGACCGGCTGGTATTTTCGTGTCTGCCAGCCAGGCACGGCCGACAACGGCGACGCCCTGCATCCGCTCGACCTTCCGCCGGGCGCACCGACGCTGCAAGCCGCCATGCAATGCTGGCAGGCCCACCGCCCGGCCGTCGCCGAACTCGAACAACTGGCCGCCACACCCGGCATTGCCGCGCACTGGCAGGCCAAGATCACGCAGCGTGCGGCCTGGCTGCGCGCCCACCCCGCATCGCACCCGGCCCCGGTCACCACTTACCACGTGAAACCGGCAACCGACTGATCCCCGCCCTTGTTTTCCGGCTGTTACCCCATGACTCAAGCTTCCACCATCGACACCCGCCTTTACCTCCGCCTGCTGCTGCCCTTCGCCGCCGGCTACTTCCTGTCCTACCTGTTCCGTACCGCCAATGCGGTGATCGGGCCGGTCCTGGGCAACGAACTGGCACTCCCCGACAACGCCCTCGGCCTGCTTACCAGTACCTATTTCCTCGCTTTCGGCGCCGCCCAGTTGCCGCTCGGCATCCTCCTCGACCGCTTCGGGCCGCGCCGGGTCGAAGCCCTGCTGCTGCTGGTGGCGGCGGGCGGTGCGGTGGCTTTTGCGCTGGCCGACAGCCTTTCCGGGCTGGCCACCGGCCGGGCGCTGATCGGCCTCGGCGTCGCCGCCTGCCTGATGGCCTCGCTGAAGGCCTTCGCCCAGTGGTTCCCGCCCGAACGCCACGCCTCGCTCACCGGCTGGATCATGGCTTCGGGTGGCCTCGGCGCGCTGGCCGCCGCCAAGCCGCTGGAATTCGCTCTCGGCTATTCGAGCTGGCGCAGCATCATGCTCGGGCTGGCCGTCGCCACTGTCGCCGTCGCCCTGATCCTGTGGCTGTTCGTCCCCGACAAGAAGGAAGCACAGCACCAGGGCAGCGGCCTGCACGCGCAGCTCTCCGGCGTCGTTCAGGTCTTCTCGCATCCGCATTTCTGGCGCTACGTGCCGATGGGCTTCTTCTTCACCGGCGGCTTCATGGCCGTCCAGGGCCTGTGGGCCTCGCGCTGGATGATGGTGCTCGAACATCTCGACGCCGCCCAGGTCGCCGCCCGGCTCACCTGGATGAGCGCCGCGATGCTCGGCGGCTTCCTGTTCATGGGCTTTTTCGCGACGGCACTGGTGCGGCGCGGGCTGAGCATGGAGCGGCTGTATCTCTACGCGATGAGCCTGTCCACCCTGGTCCTGGCCCTGCTCTGCGCCAGCCCGGAACTCGCCGGCTGGCTGCTGTGGCCCATCCTCGGCGCCTGCTTCTCGCTCTCCAACCTGTCTTATTCGCTGGTTGCGCAAGCCTTCCCGCCGACCCTGTCGGGTCGGGCGACAACGGCGCTCAACCTGCTCATCTTTGCCGGTGCCTTCGGCCTGCAATGGGGCACCGGCGTTCTCGTCGATGCCTTGCGCGCTGGCGGCTGGGAGGCTGGCGGCGCGTTTCGCGCCGCCTTCCTGACCCTGTTAGGCGGTCAATTGCTGGCGCTCGCCTGGCTGGTGCTGAGCGGCCGGCGCGCCCGCTGACGCTGCCTCGACGGCCAGGTCGACCTGCACCAGCTGGCCGGCCTGGCCGGCCTCGCTGAGATAGACGCCAGCCGCGCGGATTTCGCCGAGCAAGGCGTTATCCGCCGTCTTCAGCGAAAACGGTGCCGTCACCCGCGCCGTCGCCAAGGCACCGATCCCGGCTTCGGCCAGGGTTTTGGTGCCGTCCACGGTCCACAGCCGCAAACGCGAAAAATCGGGATCGGCTTCATCGACCCAGCCGTTGCCGTCGCGGTCGAGTTGCGCCAGGTCGGCAAAGCCATCGCCGCTGGCGACGCCGAACAACTCCTTGCCGTTATCGGCCTTGCCATTGCCGTTGCGGTCGAAGACCAGGAAGCCGCAACCGCGATTGAGACCGGGAATGCGCTCGGCCTGGCCGTCGGAATCGAGGTCGAAGTCGATCCGCTGTTCGCTCAGTTCGGCCGCGCAGCCGGGATAGCTGAGCAGCAGCGGATCGCGCAACTGAGTCACGCCTTGGCTCGCCTCGAGCGAGGTTTTCTCGAATTCGCGGGCGCGGGCGAAGGAAAAATTGAAATCGAGGCTGCGCCCGTCGGCGCAGACCACCTTGCCCTGGCCGCAGACCTCGCTGCGCTCGCTCTCGTACAGGTATTCAAAGCGCGTCGAACGCCAGGCAATTTCGCCGCTGACCACCGGTGTCGCCGCCAGCTCAGCCGAGTCTTGCGGCTTACCGCGTGCCTCGCCTGGCGTGCAACCCTCCGGCAAGGCTGGCGATTTTTCGCATTTTTTGCCGTCGACCGCGGCAATGATTGCATCGATCAGCGATTGCAGCATTTTCTGCACCCGCTTTTTCGCCGCCTCGGCATTTTCTCCTTCTGCCGCCTTCAAGTCCGAAAAAACCCGGCGAAACTCACGCTGCATCGTGACTTCGACCTTGTGCGTCCGCTTGGCCTCGTGGCTGGCCTGCAACTGCAGACTGGATTCCTGGATTTTCATGATCCCTCCTCGACGTGACTGGGAAGGAAATCACGCAAGCAGCATGCCTGCCGCCGGATCAGAAGTCGAAGGGATCGACTTCGAGATGCCAGCGCAGCTTGCCCGGCGCGCGCAGTTGCTCGATCGCCTCGCGCCAGCGCGGCAGGAAGGCCTGCAGCAGCGGTCGCGAATGCGATTCGACCAGCAACTGGCCGCGCTCCAGGTTGGCCAGCCGCGCCATGCGCATCGGCACCGGGTCATAGACCAGCACGTCAGGAAACTCGGCGACCGGCGGCAGGCCGCTGGCGGCCTTGAGAAAAGCGATGGCATCGGCCATTTCCGGCGCCTCGGCACGCAGCACGGCCTGGAAGGAATACGGCGGGAAACCGGCCTGCTCGCGCTCGCGCAACTGGCCGGCGGCAAAGCCGGGGTAATCGTGGGCGACCAGCGCGGCAAACAGCGGGTGATCCGGGTACTGGGTCTGGACGATCACCTCGCCCTTCAACTCCGCCCGGCCGGCCCGCCCGGCAACCTGCATCAGCTGCGCAAAAAGCCGCTCCGGCGCCCGCCAGTCGGCGGCGAACAGCGCCGAATCGGCGCCAAGCACGCCGACCAGGGTCAGCTTGGGGAAATCGTGGCCCTTGGCCAGCATCTGGGTGCCGACCAGGATGTCGGCCTCGCCGCCGTGGATGCGTTCGAGCACCGCCTCCCACTGCTTGCGACTCTTCACCGAATCGCGGTCGACGCGGAGCACGCGGGCGCCGGGAAAGGTCTCGGCAAGCCAGGCTTCGAGCCGCTGGGTGCCGCGCCCGTAGGGATGGATGTCCTGGTTGCCGCAGGTCGGGCAGGCCGGCGGCACGCGATGCTCGAAACCGCAGTGGTGGCAGCGCAGACGGCGGTCGGCCAGGTGCAGCACCAGGTTGGCGGCGCAGCGCTTGCAACGCGAGACCCAGCCGCAGGCCGGGCAAGCCAGCACCGGTGCGTAGCCACGGCGGTTGAGGAAAACCAGACTCTGCTCGCCGCGCTCCAGCCGCTCGCGGATCGCCCCGAGCAAGCCGTCGCTGACGCCTTCACGCAAGGGCATGTGGCGCGTGTCGTAAAGTCGCACTCGCGGCAGCACCGCCGCCGGATTGGCCCGCTTGGCCAGGGTCTGCAGCCGGTAGCGGCCGAGCCCGGCGTTGGCCCAGGACTCCAGCGACGGCGTCGCCGAACCGAGCAGGATAGGCACATCACGCTGGCGGGCACGGACCACCGCCAGATCGCGTGCCGAGTAGCGCATCCCGTCCTGCTGTTTGAACGAGGGGTCATGCTCCTCGTCGACGATGATCAGTCCGAGCCGTGGCAAGGGCGCGAACACCGCCAGGCGGGTACCAAGCACGATCCCGGCGCTGCCGGAAAAAGCCGCCCGCCAGTGGCGTTCACGCGCGGCATCGGCGAGTTCGCTATGCAGCGCGACCACCTCGACCTCGGCAAAACGCCCGCGCACCCGCTCTTCCAGCTGCGGCGTCAGGTTGATTTCGGGGACCAGCAGCAGGACCTGGCGACCTTGCGCCAGCGTTCTGGCGATCAGCTGCAGGTAGACCTCGGTCTTGCCGCTGCCGGTGACGCCGTGCAGCAGGGTCACGGCAAAGCCGCCGCCCGGCTCGACGGCGGCGACGGCGGCAACCTGCTCGGCAGTCAGTGGCGGCGAAGGCAGCGGCTTGGCGGCCTTGGCTTTACGCCCGGCCTGGCGTTTTGGCGGATTGAGTTTCTTCAGCCCGGCCGGCAGCGCCTGGAGCAGGGCTTCGCCCGGCGGCGCCTGGTAATAGCTGGCGGCAAAGGCACAGAGATCGAGAAAATCGGCCGGCAGCGGCGGCAGGTCGCCGAGGATTTCGTGCGCGTCCTTCAGTTGTTCGCGTGGCCACTCGCTCTCGGCGAGGACGCCGACGATGACGCCGATTTTTTCGCCGCGAATGAAGGGCACCCGCACCCGACGGCCGACATCCACGGTCGACGCCGATTCCGACCAATAATCAAACAGCCGGTAAAGGGGAACATCGAGGGCAACGCGGAGGACGGGCATGCCGGACGGAAGCCAGCAAACAAGCAGTCGGCGACCGCCGGAAAGGGCCGCAGGCCCGTCCCGGTCGGTGCGCCGGTGCGTTTACTTGCGCAGCGTGCGGCTGTGCGAGTGCACCGCCTCGACCAGCGCGGTGACGCTCTCGGGCGGCGTGAATTGCGAAATGCCGTGGCCGAGGTTGAAGACGTGGCCGGTATTGCCGGCGCCAAAGCTGTCGAGCACCTTCTTCGCTTCGGCAGCGACGACTTCCGGCGGTGCGAACAGCACGTTGGGGTCGAGGTTGCCTTGCAGCGCGACCTGGTCGCCGACGCGGCGACGGGCTTCGCCGATGTCGATGGTCCAGTCGAGGCCAACCGCATCGCAGCCGATGGCGGCGATCTTCTCCAGCCACAGGCCACCGTTCTTGGTGAACACGATGCTGGGAATGCGCTGGCCGTCCTTTTCCTTCTTCAGGCCGGCGACGATGCGCTGCATGTAAGCCAGCGAGAATTCCTGGTAGGCCGCGTTCGACAGCGAACCGCCCCAGGTGTCGAAGATCATCACCGCCTGCGCGCCGCAGTCGATCTGGGCGTTCAGGTAGGCAGTCACGGCATCGGCGGTCACCGACAGGATCTTGTGCAGCAGATCCGGGCGGCTGTACATCATCCCCTTGATGTGGCGGAAATCGCTCGAACCCTGGCCTTCGATCATGTAGCAGGCGAGCGTGTACGGGCTGCCGGAGAAGCCGATCAGCGGCACCGAGTTATCCAGCGCACGGCGGATTTCGGAAACCGCATCCATCACGTAGCCGAGGTGCTCGTAGGGGTCCGGCGCGGTCAGGTTGTTGATCGCCCATTCCTCGCGCAGCGGCCGCTCGAAGCGCGGGCCCTCGCCTTCGGCGAAGTAGAGGCCGAGGCCCATCGCATCGGGCACGGTGAGGATGTCGGAAAACAGGATCGCGGCGTCGAGGTCGTAGCGCGCCAGCGGCTGCAGCGTGACCTCGCAGGCCATGCTCGGCGACTTGCACAGATTGAGGAAGTTGCCGGCACGCTTGCGGGTCTCGCAATACTCGGGCAGATAGCGGCCGGCCTGGCGCATCAGCCACAGCGGCGTGTATTCGGTCGGCTCCTTGAGGAGGGCACGCAGGAAGGTGTCGTTGCGGGGTCGGCTCACAATGGGCTCCGCTCTAGGGAAAAGTCGAAAGGCGGAATTATCCGCCTTTCCGGGCCGCAGGTCACTTCCGCCAGAAGGCGGGGGTCAGGACCACAAGCAAGGTGAAGATTTCGAGCCGCCCGAGCAGCATCGCAAAAATGCAGACCCAGGTCTGGAAATCCTCGAGCACTTCGTAAGTGGTCGAGGGACCGACCACGCCCAGGCCGGGGCCGGTGTTGTTGACGCTGGCGACCACGGCGGTAAAGGCAGAAACGATGTCGAGGCCGGTAAAGGCCAGGATCAGCGTCAGCGAAACGATGCTGACCATGTACATGAAACCGAAGGCGAGCACCGCGAAGAGGATGGGCTGCGGCGCCACCTGGCCGCCGATTCGCACGTTATAGACGGCGTTGGGATGCATCGCCCGCAGCAGTTCGCGATAGACCTGCTTGTAAAGCAGCAGCGCCCGCATCATCTTGACCCCGCCGCCGGTCGACCCGGCGCTGGTGACGAAGCTCGACAGGAACAGCATCCACAGCGGCGCAAAAATCGGCCACAGCGCATAGTCCTGGCTGGCAAAGCCGGTGGTGGTGGCAATCGACACCAGATTGAAGGCGACGTGGCGCAAGGCCGTTTCGAACTCGGCGTAGGCACCGTCCTTCCAGATGTAGATCGCAACCACCAGGATGCTGACCAGGGTCACGCCGAGAAACCAGACTGCTTCCGGGTCGTCCTGGTAGGGGCGCAGCGAACGGCCGCTGACGGCGAGGAACAAGGTCCCGAAATTCATCCCGGCGATCAGCATGAAGACGATCGCGACCAATTCGATGGCCGGCGAATCGAAGTGACCGAAACTCGCATCGTGCGTCGAGAAGCCGCCCAGGCCCATGGTCGAAAAGGTATGGCAGACCGCATCGAACCAGTCCATCCCAGCCCAGCGATAGCTGAAGGCGCAGGCCACGGTGACGCCAAGATAGACCAGCCACAGGCCCTTGGCGGTTTCGGCGATGCGCGGGGTCATCTTGCTGTCTTTCATCGGCCCTGGGGTTTCGGCCTTGAACATCTGCCGGCCACCGATGCCGAGCAGCGGCAGGATCGCAATCGCCAGCACGATCAAGCCCATGCCGCCGATCCAGACCAGCTGGTGCCGCCACAGGTTGATCGACAGCGGCAGCTGGTCGATGTTGCTGAGCACGGTCGAACCGGTCGTGGTCAGGCCGGAAACCGTCTCGAAATAGGCGTCGGTATGGCTGATGCCCAGTTGCAGCATCAGCGGAATCGCGGCAAAGGCCGGCAGCACGGTCCACACCAGCACCACCATCAGGAAGCCGTCGCGGATGTTCAGTTCGCGCTTGCAGTGGCGGTAGCGGTACCACAGCCAGGCGCCGCACAGCATGGTCAGGCCAAAGGCCTCGTCGTAGGCGGTCTGCGCCCCGTCATCGACAACGTAGGACAGAATCAGCGGGGCAAGCATGGTCAGCCCGAAGAGCATCACGATCATGCCCAGGGCCCGGAAAACCGGCGCAAAACGGTTGGCGGCGGGCATCGACACGGAATTCACGGTCGACTCCTAAAAAAAGTGAAAACCGACCGCGAACAGTTTCTCGACCTTCTTGACCAGTTTCTTGCTGGCGCAGAAGACGATCACATGGTCGCCGGCCTCGATCACCGTGTCGTGGTGCGCGATCACCACTTCGCCGTGCCGGGTGATCGCGGTCCAGTCGTCGGTCTGGCCGACGATCACCGCCTTGTCGAAATTGCGCACCAGCGCCGCCACCGTCGCTCCCGCCGGCCATTCGATCTGGTCGATTCGCTTGCCGACGATCTTGGAATTGGCCGGATCGCCGTGGGCGACGATTTCCAGCGCCTCGGCCGCCCCCCGACGCAGCGCATGGACCTCGGCGACATCGCCGTGGCGGACATGCGCCAGCAGGGTCCCGATCGAGACCTGGGCCGGTGAAATCCCGATGTCGATCGGTCCGCCCTCGATCATTTCGGCATAGGCGCGGCGATTGACCAGCGCCACCACCCGCTTGCAACCGAGCCGCTTGGCCAGGCTGCCAGCCATGATGTTGTCTTCGTCGTCGTTGGTCACGGCAAGGAAGAGATCCATCTCGCGGATGTTTTCCTGTTCCAGCAATTCCTCGTCGGTCGCATCGCCGAGCAGCACCAGCGCGTCGTCGAGTTCGTTGGCGAGAAATTCGGCGCGTTCGCGGCGGCCTTCGATGACCTTGACCTCGTAGCGTTTCTCCAGCGCGCGGGCGAGGCGAATGCCGATGTTGCCGCCGCCGGCAATCATGATCCGCTGCACCGGGTTCATCATCCGGCGCAGTTGCCGCAAGACCGGACGGATGGTTTCGGCGGCTGCCAGCAGGAAGACCTCGTCGCCGTCCTCGATCACCGTGTCACCATTCGGCGTCAGCGGCTGGTCGCGGCGGAAGATCGCGGCAATCCGCGCCTCCATCCCCCAGGGCAGGTGTTCGCGCATTTCGCGGATCGGCCGACCGACCAGCAAGCCGCCCTCGTACGCCCGCACCGCCACCAGGCTGACCCGCCCCTTGGCAAACTGCAGCACCTGCAGGGCTTCGGGAAACTCGATCAGGCGGCCGATGTAATCGGTGATCACCTGCTCCGGGCAGAGCGCGAAGTCGACCGCAAAATTGTCGGTCGACAGCAGACTCTCGTCCGACAGGAAGTCGTGCGAGCGCAAGCGGGCGATCCGGGTCGGGATATTGAACACGCTGTGCGCAATCTTGCAGGCGACCAGATTGGACTGGTCGCTCTGGGTCACCGCGATCACCATGTCGGCATCTTCGGCGCCGGCGCTGCGCAGCACCGACGGCGTCGCCGCATTGCCGACCACCGTGCGCAAGTCGAGCCGGTCCTGCAGTTGCGCCAGCCGCGCCGCATCCTGATCGACGATGGTGATGTCGTTTTCTTCCGAAACCAGGCCCTCGGCCACGCTGGCGCCGACCTGGCCGGCCCCGAGAATGATCACCTTCATCTTCCCCCCTTGCTTTCTTGATTCCCGGCCGCCCCCGCCGCCGGCTGCTGCTGCTTATTCCTCGCCGCGCTTGCCAAGCGCCACGCCCAGTTGCTTGAGCTTGCGGTACAGATGCGTGCGCTCGAGCCCGGAACGCTCGGCCAGACGGGTCATGTTACCCCCCTCGCGGCGCAGATGATGCTCGAAATAGAGTTTTTCGAAGGCATCCCGGGCTTCGCGCAGGGGCTGATCGAACAAGGGTTGCAGCAGAGCCTCGCCGGCGGCCTCGTCGTCCTGCGCCGGCATCACCCGGGCCACGTCGTCGGCACCGATCTCCTCGTCGAGCGAGGTCAGCGCGAGATTGCGCACCAGCGCGTACAACTCGCTCCAGCCGGCCTCCGACAGCTTGTGCCAGGGCAGGGTGCGCAGGGCATTGAGGGCGCCGGTGGAAAAGCGGCGGGGTGACACTTCACCACGCTCGACGAAATTGCTCAGCAGCAGGCTGGCGATCTCGGGCAGGTCGTCGACATGCCCGGCCAGCGCCGGCAGCGCCACCCAGACCTCGCCCAGACGGGCCAGCAGCTTGCCGTCCCAACCGGCTTCGCCGAGGGCACCGAGCGGCACGGTGGTGGCGGCGACCAGCAGCAGGTTCTGGCGTTCGAGCCGGTCAAGGGCAAAAGCCAGGTTCATCTGTTGCATTTTGCCCAGCGCCGCCAGGTCAGGCACGAAAATCACCCCACCGGCGAGCTTTTCCAGGGTTTCCTGGGTCAAGGCACTGCTCAGCGTGGTCAGGTCCAGCCAGGGTGCGCGCGGCGCCTGCAGGGTGCGTGCACAAATCTCGGCCATGCCGCCGACTGCCCCCTTGAGCAGCAGCGAGGGCGTCCGCGCTGCTGCCTGCTCGAGCCGGCGGCGGAACTCCTTGACGAAGGCCGCCCGCGAGAAAGCTTCCAGCGTCAGCGGCGGGCGCTGCACCGGCTTGTCGTGCTTCAAGGCCTTTTGCACGGTCGACAGCAGTTTCTGCAAGGCAATCGGCTTTTCCAGGAAGTCGCAGGCGCCGAAGCGGGTGGCTTCGACCGCCGTATCAATCGTGCCGTGCCCCGACATCATCACCACCGGCATGGTCAGATGCCCGGCGACGTGCCATTCCTTGAGCAGCGAAATCCCGTCCATGTCCGGCATCCAGATGTCGAGCAGGACCAGGTCCGGGCGCAATTCATTGCGCAGGCGCCGGGCAGCGCCGGCATTCTCGGCGAGACGCACGTCGTAGCCCTCGTCGATCAGGATCTCCGACAACAGTTCGCGAATTCCGACTTCGTCATCAACGACCAGTATGATGGCCATGCTTGCCTTCCTCCTCCTTGAGCAGCGGCAGACGGATATCAATCCGGCCACCACCGTTGGGCGCATTTCCGATTTCGATCATGCCCAGGTGTTCTTCGACGATTTTCTTGACGATGGGCAGGCCCAGCCCGGTCCCTCTCGCCTTGGTCGTCACATACGGTTCAAAAATGCGCGGCAGCAACTCGACCGGAAAGCCCGGGCCGTTGTCCGCAATCAGCAGCCGGGCGTGGCGCCCGCTGCGTTCGGTGATGATTTCGATGCACGGCTCGGCACGCCCTTCCAGGGCATCCTCGGCATTGCGCAGCAGGTTGTGGATGACCTGGCGCATCTGCGTCGGATCGCCGAGCAGCAGCGGCAGGTCGGCCGCCAGTTGCGGCACGATCCGGGCCGACGAACTTTCGTAGAGCCCGAGCACCTCGCCGATCAGCGCATTGAGGTCGAGCGGCGCCAGTTCCGGTGCCGGCAGGCGGGCGTAGTCGCGAAAATCGTCAACCATCCGCTTCATCGCCTGGACCTGATTGATGATCGTCTGGGTGCCGCGTGCCAGCATTTCGGCATCGCCGTTGGCCAGCTTGTCGGCCAGTTTGAACTGCAGACGCTCGGCTGACAACTGGATCGGGGTCAGCGGATTCTTGATTTCGTGCGCCAGCCGCCGCGCCACCTCGCCCCAGGCCGCACTGCGCTGGGCCGCGATCAGCCGGGTCACGTCGTCGAAAACGACGATGTCGCCGCCGCTCGCTTCGGGCAGGCGCGAACCGCGCAGCAAGAGCACCTGCGGCATCCCGTTCGGGCGTTCGAGTTCGAGCTGGGCCTGCCACTCCGGCTCCTGCGCGGTGGCGAAGTGCTGGCGGATGAATTCGCCGAGCGCGTGCTGGTGCGGCCATTCGTCGACCGCAACATTGATCAGCGCCGAAAAATCGTCGTTCAAAATGGTCAATGCGCCTTCGTTGACCGTGCGCAGCACGAAGCGACGGTCGAACACCAGCACCCCGGTCGACAGGTTGGCGAGAATCGACTCCAGGTAGCCGCGTGCGGCTTCCAGGTCGGCGCGGTTGCGCTCACTCTCACGGCGGGCATCGTCAAGCTGGCGGGTCATCCGGTTGAAGGACTGGGTCAGCACACCGAGTTCGTCGCCGCTGTAGATCGCCTGGCGCGGCGAGAAGTCGCCTTCGGCGACGGCCTGCGTCCCTTCGGCGAGGATGTAGAGCGGCGCCGACAGCGAGCGGGCCATCAGGTAGGCCAGCGCAAAGGCGCCGAACAAGGCGACCAGCACGGTCAGGGTCAGGGTCAGCGCATAAATCCGGGTCAGCCCCTCGCGTGCCAGCTGCAATTCCTGGTAATCGCGGTACACCGCCTCGACCGACTCGGCGTCGCTGGACAAGGACGCCGGCACCGGCTGGATCAGTTGCAGGATGCGCGGCTCCTCGAACACATCGCGCGCCGCCACCGGCACCAGCACGCGCAGGTGCAGCTTCTCGCCCTCGCCTTCAACGCTTGCCTGAACCCGGGTGCGCGCCTGCTTCAGCTGGCTTTGCGAAGGCAGCTCCGGGAGCAGGCTGCCAAGGTCGGCGCTGGCGCTGGTCAGCAGCTGGCCGCCGACCGAGAACAGCGCCGCCGACTGCACGCCCCGCTCCTCGCGCAAACGCAGCAGCGCCGAACGCCGGGGCGCCTCGCGCAGGTCGGACAGCTCGACCGCCATCGTCCGCCCCTTTTCGCTAAGGTCGGCCAGCATCGACTCGAGCGCCGAGCGGCCCAGGTGCAGCCCCGATTCGAGTGCCTTCTCGACCCGCACGTCGAACCAGCTTTCAATCGAGCGGGTGACGAACTGAACCGAGACGCCATAGACCAGCGCCCCCGGCAGCACCGCGATCACCCCGAACATCAGCATCAGGCGCAGCTTCAGCCGGGCCCCGAAGACCTGGGCCTGGTAATCGCGCCACAGCGAGCGCAACTGCCAGCCGACCAGCGCCAGCATGCCGAGCGCAAGGACGATGTTGAGCCCGATCAGGAGCGGGTAGTTACGCGAAAAAATCACCGTGTCGGCGCCGGTCGAAACCAGCATCAGGAACCACAGGATCCCGGCAATCGCGGCCACCAGCGCGCTGCCGGCAGCAAAAATCCGGCGCAGGGTCATCGGCCGTCACTCCAGGCGGCAGGCGCCGGCGGCAGGTTCAGCTGCCACAGGCGCCAGTCGGACGCCAGATTCCAGTCGCGATTGCCGAGCGCACTGATCTGGAACGGCCGTGGCAACTGGCTGATGTCGAGCCGCAAACGCAGCGCAGCCAGATAGGTTTCGCCCGGACGCAGGCTGCCGCCCGTCACCTGAGCCTTGTCCACGACCTGCCAGTTGCGCAGGCGCGAGAGCATCTGCAGGCCCTCGCCCAGGGTCGCAAACGACTGGTGCAGACCGCCGCCGTTGGCCAGGCGATACTGCCGGGTCAGGGTGTTGTAGGAGAGGCGCCAGGTCTGGCTGCGGCTGACCAGTTTTTCGTCGAGCCAGTACCAGCGCGGCCGGGTCAGTTCGAAATCGGCAACGAAATGCAGCGAAACCCCCTTGGTCACCGCCTCTTCCAGACGCGGCCCGAGTTCGAAGGCGAAATCGGCGGACAGCACGTAGCCGTCGTCAGCCGCGCTCAATTGTGGATTGGCGATTTCGATTTCTGCCGTCTGCCCGAGCAGCGGCCAGCACAGCAGCAGGCAGCAGCAGAGGCGGCAGACGAGCTGCAGGTCAGCGAGCTTTTTCAAGCAGACAGTAAAAGAAACCATCACTGGCGTCCGTAGGTAGCAATTGCTCCTGCCGCAGGCAACGGGCATCGCCGTGCCGTTGCCGGAAACTTTCCATCTGCTCGCCGTTTTCGGCGGCGAACAGCGAGCAGGTCGCGTACAGCATACGCCCACCCGGGCGCAGCAGCGGCCACAAGGCATCGACGATGCGCGCCTGGGTCGCGGCAAAACTGGCGATGTCTTCTGGCCGGCGCAGCCATTTGGCGTCGGGATTACGGCGCACGACACCGCTGGCGGTGCAGGGCACGTCGGCAAGGATGGCATCGAAGGGCCGGCCATCCCACCATTTTTCGGGCTGCGCGCAGTTGGCCACCCGGACCTCGGCCGTCAGCCCGAGGCGGCCCAGGTTTTCCTCGATCCGCCGACAGCGGCTGGGCTTGAGATCGAGCGCCAGCAAGTCGAGCTCAAGCTGCTCGAGCAGATGCGCGGTTTTGCCACCCGGCGCCGCGCAGGCATCGAGCACGCGCATACCCGCCTCCGGTGCCAGCCATGCCGCCGCCAGCTGGGCTCCGGGGTCCTGGACCGAGACCGCGCCGGCAGCAAAATCCGGCAAGCGCTCAACCGGTAGCGGACGCAGCAGGTGGATCGCCTCGGCCTCGCCGTACGGCCTGGCCTCGATGCCGGCGGCCGCCAGCTCGGCCAGATAGCGGTCGCGGGTAACGCGGCGGCGATTGACGCGCAGGCCCATCGGTGGCGGCGTGTTGGCGGCAGCAGCAATCGCGGGCCAAGTCTCGGGATAGGTTCGTTGCAGTTCAGCCAGCCACCAGTCCGGCAACTGCGCGGCCACCACCGGGTCGGCGGCAGCAGCGGCAGTCAGCTCCGGCTGCTGGCGGAGAAATTGGCGCAGCACCGCATTGACCAGCCCCCGGCAACGCCCGGCAGCCAGTTCGCCGGCCGCGATCACGGCCTGGTCGACCACGGTATGCACTGCATCCGGGCGGGTTTCGAGCCGGTACAGGGCAACCAGCAGCAGCGCCCGCACCGCCTCGTCGGACAAGGGCCGGTTAAGCAGGCGAGCGAGCAGGAAATCACCCCGGCCATAGCTGCGCAGGCTGCCATACACCAGATCCTGCACCGCCGGCCGGGCTACCGCCGGAACCTCGGCCAGCTGTCCTTCGGCCAGGCTCTGGCCGGCCAGCACCCCGGCGCAGATGCGCGCTGCGTGGCGCAAGGCAAAGGCCAGCGAATCGGGCGCCAGCGGCGGCGAATCCGGGCGGCGCGGGGCGGCCGCAAACGTGGACGACGAAGAATCAGGGCGATGGTTTTTGCGCATAGCTCGCCATTATCGCACGGTGCATAATCTCCGCCATGTTCGCCCGCCTCCTTCGTTATGCCCTCTGCGCCACCCTCGGTTTTGCCTGGCCGGCAGCCGCCTGGAACGCCAACGGGCACCGGCTGATCGCCGGGATCGCCTGGACCCAGCTGACGCCACCGGCACGCCAGCATTGCCTGCAGTTGCTGGAACGTCACCCGGATTACCCGCAATGGACGCAAAAAACACGGTCGACCGCGCCCCTGGCGATTTTTGCCGAAGCCGCCACCTGGGCCGACGACATCCGCGACGATCCGCGCTATTACGATGCCGACCGCGAATCGCCGGTGCCGTCGCCCGCCGGCCTGATCGACAACCGTCGGCACCGGCACTGGCACTATGCCGACCGCGACCGCCAGGGTCAGCCCGGCCAGGGCGAGCTTGACCGGCGCAGCGAGCAACTGCTGCACACCCTGCGCCAGGATACGCGCAGTACAACGGCCGTCTGGGCACTGCCCTGGCTGCTGCACCTGGTCGGCGACCTGCACCAGCCGCTGCATGTCGGCCACGCCGAAGACCTGGGCGGCAACCGCTTTGCAGTGGAGAACCTGCTCACGCCACGACAACCGTTCACCAATCTGCACGCCTACTGGGACGGCCTGCCGGGGCGCCAGTCGCTGCGCGGCGAACGCCTGGAACGGCAGCTCAGCCGCCTGTTGCAGCAATACCCGGCGCCCACCCGGGGCGAACCCCGGCACTGGTACGCGGAAAGCCGCGCGGCCCTGGCCGATGCCTACCCGGAACACGACGGCTCGCTGCTGCCGGTGATCGATGCCGAGTTCGACCGCCGCGCCCGGCGCCTGGCCGAGCACCGCCTGGTCGCTGCCGGCTACCGCCTGGGCTGGCTGCTCGAAGAAATTTGCGGAGCGGCTGTTCCTCGCGAAAGCTCGCGTTAAAATCGACAAATTAGCGATTAATGAAAAACCCGCCCCCATGCCCGGTCGTTCCCGTTTTTTCAACCAGCGCCATTCGCTGCTCCTGCTGTTGAGCCTGCTGCTCGGCGCCGGCTTCATCGCCACCGCGCTGTTCGGCTATTACAGTTCGCGCACGGCAATTCGCAATACGCTGATCGGCCAGGACCTGCCGCTGACCTCCAGCAATATTTATTCGGAAATCCAGAAAGACCTGATCCGCCCGATCCTGATTTCCTCGACCATGGCCAGCGACACCTTCCTGCGCGACTGGGTGCTCGGCGGCGAGCGCGATGTGCCGGCGATCAGCCGCTACCTCGGCGAAATCCGTAGCCGCTACGGCGCCTTCAGCAGCTATTTCATCTCCGAAAAGACCCGTAACTACTACACCGCCGACGGCATCCTGCGCCAGGTCGCGCCGCAGGAGCAGCGCGACGCCTGGTATGCCCGCGTCCGGGTGATGCAGCCGGACTACGAAATCAACGTCGACCTCGACTACGCCAACAAGAACGCGCTGACCATCTTCATCAATTACCGGGTTTATGACTACGACGGCCATTACCTCGGGATCACCGGCATCGGACTGACGGTCGAAGCCGTCCGCTCGCTGATCAGCGACTATGAAAAGCGCTTCCAGCGCAGCATCTATTTTGTCGACAGCCACGGTGAAATCATGCTCGGCAGCGGCCAGCGCGACAACGGCATGCAGCTGCGCGAGATTCCCGGTCTGCGCGAACTGGCGGCGACCATCCTCGGCGAGAACAGCGGCTCGTATCAGTACCAGGCCAACGACAGCCAGTACATCCTGCACGTGAACTACCTGCCCGAACTGAAATGGCGGCTCTTCGTCGAACTGAACGAAGATGTCGCCCTGGCCGACATCCGCCAGACCTTACGTTTCAACCTGCTGATCAGCCTCGCCGTCACCCTGCTGATCGTCAGCCTCAGCCATCTGACCCTTGCCCGCTACCACCGCCATATCGAACAGGCAGCGACCACCGACAAGCTGACCGGCCTGCTCAACCGGCATGCCGCCAGCGCCCTGGTGGACCAGCTGCTGGCCAGCCAGCGGCGCAGTGGCCAGGCCTTCAGCATCCTGCTCGCCGACCTCGACCACTTCAAGCAGATCAACGACCGCTACGGTCACGGCACCGGCGACGAAGTCCTGCGCAGCGCCGCCAAGGTTTTCCGCAACGCGCTGCGCGGCAGCGATTTCGCCGTGCGCTGGGGCGGCGAGGAGTTTCTGATCGTGCTCCAGGATTGCGCCGAGGCACAAGCGCTCGAGGTCGCCGAAAAAATCCGCGCCACGCTGGCGCAGGCGCGGCTGGCCGATAGCGTCAGCGACCTGCAGGTCACCGTCAGTATCGGGGTCAGCGAATATCGTCCCGGCGAGCGCCCGGAACAAACGGTCGGTCGCGCCGACCGGGGCCTGTATCAGGCCAAGCATGGTGGCCGCAACTGCGTCTGCGCGGGCAGCGACGAGGCCGCCGTCGGCTGAGCCGGCCCCCCGGTTTTGGGTGTCAGCCACGGTCGACCGTGGCTGATGCCGATTTTCAGGCTGCGGACGGGTCTGCCGCCGGCAGCTCGAAGACGTCGCCGACCTTGAGCGGGTGCCCGGCGAGGAATTCGCGGACCGGCAAGCGCTTGCCTCCAGCCTTCTGCAATTCGCTGACGGCCAGCGCGCCCTCGCCGCAGGCGATCACCACCTGTTCGCGATCCACCGCCAGCACGCTGCCCGGCGCCCCGGAACCGGCCACCGGTCGCGCCCGCCAGAGCTTGACCGGCTGCCCGGCAAAGCGCGCCTGCGCCCCGGGGAAAGGATTGAAGGCGCGAACATGGCGATCCAGTGCCACGGCCGGACGCCGCCAGTCGACCAGAGCCTCGCCCTTGTCGATCTTGTGTGCGTAGGTGACGCCGGCTTCCGGCTGCACCGTTGCCGGCAGCGGCAAGGCGGCCAGGGCCTCGACGCAGAGCCGGGCTCCCAGCTCGGCCAGCTTGTCGTGCAGGCTCCCCGCATGGTCGTCGGCAGCAATCGGCAAGGCGCCGGAGAGCAGCACCGGGCCGGTATCGAGCCCGGCCTCCATCTGCATGATGCACACCCCGGTCTCGGCGTCGCCCGCCTCCAGCGCCCGCTGGATCGGCGCCGCCCCCCGCCAGCGCGGCAGCAGCGAGGCGTGGATGTTGATGCAGCCAAAACGCGGCAGGTCGAGCACCGCCTGCGGCAGGATCAAGCCGTAAGCCGCGACCACCATCACTTCGGCACCGTCGGCAACCGCTGCCGCAACCCGGGCCTGGGCCTCGGCAGCCTTCAGGCTGAGCGGCTGAAAGACCTCGATCCCGGCCGCCAGGGCGCGCTGCTTGACCGGCGAAGGCTGCAGGCTCATGCCGCGTCCGGCCGGACGGTCGGGCTGGGTGAGCACCAGCGTCACCTGGTGCCCGGCGGCAATGATGGCGTCCAGTGCCTGCGCGGCAAACTCCGGCGTCCCGGCAAAAATCAGCTTCATGCAGTCACCCGCGCCTGCTTGGCCAGCTTGTTCTTGATCCGCCCCTGCTTGAGTTGCGACAGGTGGTCGACAAAAACCTTGCCGTTGAGGTGGTCGAGCTCGTGCTGGACGCACACCGCCAGCAGACCGTCGGCGCTAAACGAGCAGGTCTTGCCGTCGAGGTCCTGGTAATGCACGGTCACCTGCTCGGCACGTTCGACCTTCTCGTAGATGCCGGGCACCGACAGACAGCCTTCTTCACCGACATGGCAGCCCTGCAGGCGCTCGATGCGCGGATTGATCAGCACGCGCAGGTCGCTCTTGTCCTCGCTGATGTCGATCACCACCAGCTGCAGATGGACGTCGACCTGGGTCGCGGCCAGCCCGATGCCGGGCGCCTCGTACATCGTTTCGGCCATGTCGGCCGCCAGCTTGCGGATGGTGTCGTCAATTTTTGCAACCGGCTGAGCAACTTTTTTCAGACGGGGGTCGGGGTAACGCAGAATGGGTAGCAGGGCCATGATAAAAACGCAGAATGCTTGCTCGGATAACGGTTTGTGGCAGAATCGGCGAAGACTCCGAGGGCTGGACAAAGAGATGGTAGAACTGTCCGGTCTCGCTTCGGACAGCCGCAACGGCGCCGCGTTCCGGCGGCACACGAGGTTAATCACTATGCTCCGCATTATATCCGCGCTGCTTCTGGCCGCGACGACAGCCACTGCCACCGCCGACGACGGCCCGCCGCTGGTCAGCAATCCCCCCGAGCGCCACATCGTCGTCCCCGGCGACACGCTGTGGGGCATCTCCGGGAAATTCCTGCAGCAGCCCTGGCGCTGGCCCGAAATCTGGCGCCTCAACAAGGAGCAGGTGGCCAATCCGCACCGGATTTACCCCGGCGACGTGGTTGTCCTCGACCTCTCGCAGGGCAGCCCGCAACTCAAGCTGGCCAAGCCACTGACTCCGGCCCGGCTGCAGCCGCAGGTATATAGCGAAGCGGTGCGCAGCAGCATCCCGAGCATTCCGACCAACGTCATCGAGCCCTTCATCTCGCGCCCGCTGATCGTCGAAGCCGGCGACCTCGACAAGGTGCCGCGCATCCTGGCGGCGGAGGAAAGCCGGGTGCTGATCGGCGCCGGCGACCTCGCCTTCGTCAAGGGCATGCAGCAGGACGACATCGAGAAATGGCAGATTTTCCGGCCGGGCAAGCCGCTGAAGGACCCCGAAAACGGCCAGGTGATCGCCCACGAAGCCTTCTTTCTCGGCGATGCACGCCTGATCCAGGCGGGTGACCCGGCCGTAGTCAAGGTGGTCCGGGCGAAGGAGGAAATCACCCGTGGCGACCGCCTGGTGCCATCCCCGCCGCAAACCATCATCACTTATGCCCCGCATCGCCCGGACAACGAAATCGCCGCCCGGGTGATGTCGATCTACGGCGGCCTCAACGAAGCCGCCGCCGGCTCGGTGATTTCGCTCAACCGGGGCAGCCGCGACGGCCTCGAAATCGGCCACGTGCTGGCACTCTTCCGCAAACGCAATGCCGCCGACCACGATCAGGATGGCCGGCGCACCAGCACCGCCTTGCCGGAGCAGCGCTATGCGCTGGTTTTTGTCTTCCGCGTCTTCGAACGCGTCGCCTACGCGCTGGTGATGGAGTCCTCGCGCCCGGTGATTGTCGGCGACGCCGCCCGCAACCCCTGAGCCACCGGGAGGCGCAGGCATGTCCGACCAGCACAGCCTCGCCGCCTGGCTCCGCCTGACCCAGACTCCCGAGATCGGCGGCGAAACCCAGCGCAAGCTGCTGGCGGCGTTCGGCCTGCCCGAAGCGATCTACGCCGCCGGTCGCGAAGCGGTCCGGCAAGTGATCGGCCCGCGCGCCGACCTGCTCTTCGATTTTTGCCCGCAGGCGGCCGTCGACCGTGCGCTGGCCTGGGCCGAGACCCCCGGTCAGCAGATCATCACCCTCGCCGATGCTGCCTATCCGCCAGCCCTGCTCGAAATTGCCGATCCGCCCTGCGTGCTCTACGTGCGCGGCCGGCCGGAGTTGCTGCTGACCCCGACGCTGGGCATCGTCGGCAGCCGCAATGCCACCACCCAGGGCCTGCGCAACGCCGAGGATTTTGCCCGGACCCTGGCCGCTGCCGGCCTCAGCATTGCCAGCGGCCTCGCCCTCGGCATCGACGCTGCCGCCCATCGCGGCGCGCTGGCTGCCAATGGCGTCACCGTCGCGGTGATCGGCACCGGGGCCGACCGCGTCTATCCAGCGCGCAACAAGGAACTGGCGCTGGCCATTGCCGAGCGCGGTGCGATTGTCTCCGAATTTCCGCTGGGCACGCCGGTGATGGCGCACCATTTCCCCCGCCGCAACCGGATCATTGCCGGCCTCTCGCTCGGCGTGCTGGTGGTCGAGGCGGCCCGCGAATCGGGTTCGCTGATCACCGCCCGGCTGGCCGGAGAACAGGGCCGGGAAGTCTTCGCGATCCCCGGCTCGATCCATTCGCCGCTGGCGCGCGGCTGCCATCAGCTGCTCAAGCAGGGCGCCAAGCTGGTCGAATGCGCGGCCGACATCATCGACGAACTGGCGGCACAGCTGCCCCAGTCACCAGCCCCCCGGCCGCAGCCAGCCGCAACCGCCGCGTCACCGGCGCCGGCCGACACGGCAACGCTCGGAGAGGATGCAGCCGCCCTGCTCGCCGCCCTCGGCCACGACCCGTGCTCTTTCGATGAACTGGCCAGCCGCTCCGGCCTGGCCAGCGCGCCCCTCGCCAACGTCCTGCTCGAACTCGAACTGAGCGGAAAAATCGCCCCGCTGCCCGGCAACCTCTACCAGCGTCTGGGCCCCTGAGGCAGCCCCCGGCCCGGACGACAACTTGCCAAGGCGCCGACCGGACACTAACATGCCCCGGCAAAACTACAGGCAGGAACCATGAGCAAAAAGCTGATCATCGCCGAAAAACCCTCTGTCGCCAGCGACATCGCCAAGGCACTGGGCGGGTTTACCAAGCACGACGACTATTTCGAGAGCGAGCAATTCGTCCTCTCGTCGGCGGTCGGCCACCTGCTCGAACTGGCCTGCCCGGAGGAATTCGAGGTCAAGCGCGGCAAATGGTCGTTTGCCCACCTGCCGGTGATTCCGCCGCACTTTGCGCTGTCGCCGATTGAAAAAAGTGCCGCCCGGCTCAAGGTGCTGACCAAGCTGATCAAGCGCAAGGACGTCGAAGGCCTGGTGAACGCCTGTGACGCGGGGCGCGAAGGTGAATTGATCTTCAACTACATCGCCCAGCACGTCGGCAGCAAGAAGCCGGTCCAGCGCCTGTGGCTGCAGTCGATGACGCCGCAGGCGATCCGCGACGGCTTCGCCCGCCTGCGTCCGGGCAGCGAACTGCAAGGCCTGGCCGATGCCGCCGTCTGCCGTTCCGAATCCGACTGGCTGGTCGGGATCAACGGCACCCGCGCGATGACCGCCTTCAACTCGAAGACCGGCGGTTTCCACCTGACCACCGTCGGCCGCGTACAAACCCCGACGCTGGCCATCGTGGTCGAGCGTGAAAAGAAAATCCGCGAATTCAAGCCGCGCAATTACTGGGAAGTCGAAGCCGAATTCGCCGCCGCTGCCGGCAATTACACCGGCAAGTGGTTCGACGAGGGCTACAAGGGCAAGCAGGACGACGAGCATGCGCGCGCCGACCGCCTCTGGGAGCAAGCCCGCGCCGAAGCCATCCGTGCCGCGACCAGCGGCCAGCCGGGCGAAGTCAGCGAGGAATCGAAGCCGGAAACCCGCCTCTCGCCGCTGCTCTTCGATCTGACCAGCCTGCAGCGCGAGGCCAACTCGCGCTTCGGCTTCTCGGCCAAGACCACGCTGTCGCTGGCGCAGGCGCTGTACGAAAAACACAAGGTCCTGACCTATCCACGGACCGACTCGCGCTACCTACCGGAAGATTATCTGGCGACGGTCAAGGCGACGCTATCGGTGCTCACCGGTGAAGGTGCCGGCAAGGGCCACGACGAAGTCCTGCTCTCGCGTTATTCGCCGTTCGCGCACCAGGTGCTGGCGCGCAACTGGGTGATCCCGAACAAGCGCATCTTCAACAACGCCAAGGTCAGCGACCACTTCGCGATCATCCCGACGCCGCAAGCGCCGAAGAATCTCAACGAAGCCGAACAGAAGCTCTACGACTTCGTGGTCAAGCGCTTCCTCGCGGTCTTCTTCCCGGCCGCCGAATACCTGGTCACCACCCGCATCACCCGCGTCGCCAGCCACCCCTTCAAGACCGAAGGCAAGGTGCTGGTGCAGCCGGGCTGGCTGGCGGTGTACGGCAAGGACAGCCAGGAAGATGGCGAAGGCACGCTGGTTGCGGTCAACCCCAAGGAAAAGGTCAAAACCGAAGAAGTCACGGTCAAGGCCAACGCCACCAAGCCACCACCCCGTTATTCGGAAGCGACCCTGCTCTCGGCGATGGAAGGTGCCGGCAAGATGGTCGACGACGAGGAACTGAAGGCAGCAATGGCCGGCCGTGGCCTCGGCACGCCGGCAACGCGCGCCCAGATCATCGAAAACCTGATCGGCGAGCAATACATGCTGCGCGAAGGCCGCGAACTGATTCCGATGGCCAAGGCCTTCTCGCTGATGACTTTGTTGAACGGTCTCGGGGTCAACGAACTGACCCAGCCGGAACTGACCGGCGAGTGGGAAGCCAAGCTGTCGCGGATCGAAAAGGGCGAATTCACCCGCGCCGAATTCATGCGCGAAATCGCCGAAATGACCCGCCACGTCGTCGAGCGCGCCAAGAGCTACGAAGCCGACACCATCCCGGGTGACTTCGGCGTTCTGACCGTGCCCTGCCCCAAGTGCGGCGGCCAGATCCGCGAGACCTACAAGAAGTTCCAGTGCGGCGGCTGCGACTACGCACTGTGGAAGATCGTCGCCGGCCGCCAGTTCGAGCCGGAAGAAATCGAAACCCTGCTCACCGAGGGCCAGGTCGGTCCGCTGACCGGCTTCCGCAACAAGATGGGCCGCAGCTTCGCCGCCGCGATCAAGCTCAATGCCGAGAAAATGCCGGAATTCGATTTCGGCCAAGACAAGGACGACGACGAAAACGCCGAGCCGGTCGATTTCTCGGGCCAGACGGCGCTCGGCAAATGCCCGAAATGCAGCAGCAACGTCTACGACAACAGCAGCAACTATGTTTGCGAAAAGGCTGTCGGCAGCGGCAAGAGTTGCGATTTCCGCTCCGGCAAGGTGATCCTGCAGCAGCCGATTGAAGCCGCGCAGATGCAGAAGCTGCTCGGCGAAGGCAAGACCGAGCTGCTCAAGGAATTCGTCTCCAACCGCACCCGCCGCAAGTTCTCGGCCTTCCTGGTGCTGGGCAAGGATGGCAAGGTCGGCTTCGAATTCGAAGCGCGCAAGCCGGCAGCCAAAAAGGCTCCAGCCAAGAAAAAGGCCGAAGCCGCCGAAGAAGCCTGAGCGCCGACGGCGGGGTTTTCCCCGCCGGGTGCGGGCAGGCGGCGTAGAATGAGCGGAGTACACAGGCGGCGGAGGCTGCATGACGCGCATGCACTACGACGAAGAATTCCGCATCTCGCTACGCAAGGCGATTCTCGACCAGGCCCCGGACGGGATACTGGTCGTTGACCAGAACAAGCGGATTGTCACGGTCAACGAGCAGTTTTTCCAGATCTGGCGGATTGACTGGCCGCATGCCCACACCGCCGAAGGCGAGCTGATTTCCGATCTCGAACTATTGCCCCGGGCACTCGAAAAGCTAGCTGACCCGGCCGCTTTCCTGAGCCGGGTGCAGGACTTGTACGCCCACCCGGAACTGGACGACGACTGCCAGCTGAATTTCCGCGACGGCCGCACCATCCACCGCCACTCCAAAGTCCTGCGCGCCAGCGACGGCAGCTATCTGGGCCGGGTCTGGTACTTCCGCGACATCAGCGAGATCGTCCATTCGCGGACCGCACTGGCCCTCAGCGAAGCCCGCTACCGGATCGCCTTCCAGACCACCCACGATGCAATGGCGATCACCCGCAGCGCCGATGGTCTTTACCTCGATGTCAACGACGCCTTTGTCGGCATGTCGGGCTACCCGCGTGAGGAAATCGTCGGCCGCAGCTCGGTCGAACTCGGCATCTGGGTCGATCCCGATGATCGCCAGAGAATCCGCCAGCTGCTGAGCGACCCGACGCAGCCCAAAGCCTTGCTTGAAGCCCGCTTCCGGCGCAAGAACGGCAGCCTGTTCTGGGGGCTGTTCTCGGTTTCGCCGATGGAAATCGACGGCGTCCCCTGCCTGCTGTCGATCACCCGCGACATCACCCGGGCCAAGGAGAATGAAGCCGAACGGGCGCGTTATCGCCAACAACTCGAAACCGAGGTCGCCGAACGTACGCAAGAACTGCGGCAGGCCAAGGAGGCCGCCGAAGCAGCGAGCATCGCCAAGAGCGCCTTTCTCGCCAACATCAGCCACGAAATCCGCACCCCGCTCAACGCCATCACCGGCATGGCCCACCTGGTCCGCCACGGCGGCCTGAACCCCAAGCAGGGGGCGCAGGTCGATAAGCTGCTGCATGCCGCCGAACACCTGCTGCAGATCGTCAACACCGTGCTCGAACTGTCCAAGATCGAGGCCGGCAAGCGGCCTCTGTGCGAAGCCCCGGTCGCCCTGGCGCAAATTATCGACAACGTGCGGGCAATGCTGATCGACAAGGCCAGCGAAAAAGGCCTGGAATTCACGGTCGACCGTGATTTTCCGGCAATTCCACTGGTCGGCGATGCCACCGCGCTCCAGCAGGCGCTGCTCAACTACGCCGCCAACGCGGTCAAATTCACCGAACGCGGCAGCATTCATCTCGCCGTCGCGGTCGAGGCCGAAGATGCCGACAGCCTGTTGCTGCGGTTTACGGTCAGCGACAGCGGCATCGGCATTAGCGATACCGCGCTGGCCCGGCTCTTCACCCCCTTCGAACAGGCCGACAATACGGCGACCCGACAGTATGGCGGCACCGGCCTCGGTCTCGCCATCACCCGCCGCCTGGCAGAAAGCATGGGAGGCGCCGCCGGCGCCGAGAGCGTACCGGGTCAGGGCAGCCGCTTCTGGTTCACCGCCCGTCTGCGCAAGGCCCCCCACTCGCCGCTACCGGCGCATGAGGACGACCTGCAGCTCAGCCTCGGGCAATTGCGCAAGCGCCACGCCGGGCGCCGGATCCTGATCGTCGACGACGAAGCCCTGAACCGCGAGATTGCCGGCGAACTGCTCGCCGAGGCCGGCCTCGCCGCCGAGCATGCGGCCGACGGCGAACAGGCGCTCGCCCTGCTGCGCCGGCCCGACGCCTGCGACCTGGTGCTGATGGACATGCAGATGCCGCGTCTGGACGGGCTGGCAGCGACCCGGGCGATCCGCGCCCTGAGCGGCTGCGCACGACTGCCGATCATTGCGATGACCGCCAATGCCTTTACTGAAGACCGGCAGCGCTGCCTGGCCGTGGGCATGGACGATTTTCTCGCCAAGCCGATCCAGCCGGCCCGCTTTTATGCCATGCTGCTGCGCTGGCTGGATGCCCGAAGTTCCACGTGAAACCGCCTGCCTGAAGCAGGCAGCGCCGGCCTAGCGGACCGCCAGCGCGCCCGGCAACTGGCAGGAGAGGACCGCCGCGCGCAGCGCGTCGATTGCCTGCGGCCGGGGAAAGCTGACCCGCCAGACCAGTCCGACCATGCGCTGCGGCGGCTCGGCCGCCGCAAAGGGCAGGACCTTGACCAGCGACTCGCGGCCATTCAACGGATCGGCTGCCGTGCTCGGCATCACCGCCACCCCGGCACCACTGGCGACCATGTGGCGGATGGTTTCCAGCGAACTGCCCTCGATTGCGTGCTGCAGCGCATTTTCGCCGCTCAGCCGGGGGCAGGATTCCAGCACCTGATCGCGGAAACAGTTCCCCTGCCCGAGCAGCAACAGGTTTTCGCCGTCGAGTTCGCCGCTGGCCACCGCCTCCCGCGCCGCCCAGGGATGGGCACTGGGGACCACGACCCGGAACGGCTCGCGATACACCGGCTGCGCCACCAGCCCGGGTTCGGCAAAGGGCAAGGCGATCACGATCACGTCGAGATCGCCGGCCTTGAGTGCCGGGATCAGGTTGCCGGTGAAATCTTCCTTGAGGAAGAGCGGCATCTTCGGCGCCTCGCGATGCAGCGCCGGGATCAGCTGCGGCAGCAGGTAGGGGGCGATGGTGTAGATCACGCCGACCCGCAGCGGCCCGGTCAGCGGGTCGCCGACGCTGCTGGCGATTTCTTCCAGGCGCACGGCCTCGTCAAGCACGCGCCGCGCCTGGGCAACAATGCGTTCGCCCAGCGGCGTGATCCGCACCTCGCTCGCGGCCCGTTCGAACAGGGGTGCGCCGAGTTGCCCCTCGACCTTTTTCAAGGCCACCGACAAGGTCGGCTGGCTGACGTGGCAGGCCTCGGCCGCCCGACCGAAGTGACGCTCGCGGGCGAGCGCCACGACATAGCGCATTTCGGTCAGGGTCATCGCGAATATCCGAGTTTTTCGAGGTCGACCGTGGACAACCAGCGCCATTCGCCGGGCTTGAGGTCGGCCGGCAGGGTCAGCTCGCCGATCCGTTCGCGATGCAGGGCCTCGACCCGGTTACCGACCGCCGCCACCATCCGCTTGACCTGGTGGTACTTGCCTTCGGTAATCGTCAGCCGCAGCAACTGCGGCTCGACGATCTCGGCGCCGGCAGCCGCGACCGGCTCGGGGTCATCGTGCAGTTCGACGCCGGCGAGCAATTGTTCGATCTGCCCGGCATCAAGCGGATGCTTGGTGGTCGCCAGATAAACCTTGGGCACCTTGCGCTTGGCCGAAGTCAGCACATGATTGAGCTGGCCGTCATCGGTGATCAGCAACAGCCCGGTGGTGTCCTCGTCGAGTCGGCCCACCGGCTGCACACCGCGTTCGCGTAGCGGCAAGGGGAGCAGTTCGAGCACCGAGGGATGGTGCTGCGGCTTGCGCGAGCATTCGTAGCCGCCCGGCTTGTGCAGCAGCAGCGAGGCATGCTCGCAAAAAGGCCATTCCACGCCGTCGACCGTGAACACCAGGCCATCGGTAGCGACATCGGCAAAGGGATCGTCGCAGATCACCCCATTGACGCCGACGCGTTCCTGGCAGATTAAAGAGCGGCAGCCTTTACGGGTGCCGAAACCATGTTTTTGCAGGAGTCGTTCGAGTTGCATGGGCAGGATGCTACCATTCCGGGATGAACTTCGAGCACCTTATCCAGATCAACGATCCGCACAATCCCCTGGTCGAGACCCTCACCCGCGCCCAGCTCTGGGCCGGCTTGCTGCACCGGGTCGAGGATGCCACGCCCTTCCTCCCCGGGCTGGAACGCTGCACCATCGTCGAACGTCACCCCGACCACCTGCTGCGCGACCTCGATTTCGGCGCCGCCGTGATTCGCGACCGGGTCACCCTCGCCCACGAGCACTGGGTCCGTTTCGAGATCGAGGCCAACGCCCAGCACGCCGGCGGCAGCCTGACCATCACCATCGAGGAACCCGAAGCCGGCACGCTGTTCCTGCGCTTTGCCTACGCCACCGGCTTTGCCGCCAACCCCAACTCGGAAGACCGCGCCTACGTCGACTACGTCAAGTCGGCCTACCAGCAATCCGACCTCGACTGCGTCCGCATCATCCGCAGCCTGACGGCACAGGGTTCGCTGCAGTAAAACAGCGGCCCCCGCTGCCAGCCGGGCGCCTGGCCCGGCCTTGGTCTGACCTTGATCCAGCCTTGCTCCGGCTTAAAAATTGACGCCGAGCTTGACGCCCAGGGTCCAGTTTTCCAGCCCCACGGCCTGGCGCCGGTCGGTGTTCAGGTAACGCAGGTCGATCCCCGAGAAATAATGGCCACTGCGATAGGCGACGCCAGCCGCCGCACCGTAGCCGAACAAATCCTTGTCAGCGCGCTCGGCATCGGCCTTGACCCAGGCCAGCGCCGGGCCGGCGCCGAACGAAAAGCCGCCGCCCAGCGGCACGGTATAACGCGGCGACAACTCCAGCGAAGTCGCCTTGAGCCCGGATTGATCGACCCGGTTGAGCGCCAGATGGGTGCGAATCCGGTTGTCGGCCGTCTGCACCAGGCCGCAATTCATGCTCAACTCCAGGCCATAAACCGCATTCGACTGGTCACGGCCAGCGCTCGCCTGCATCACCCCGGCGCTGACCGCCAGGGTCGGCTCGGCCTTGTAGGCGGGGTCAAGAATCGGCAGGAACTTGAGCCCATCGGCTAGCGCCGATCCCGCCACCACCGACAGCCCCGCCAGCACCAGGCCAGTCAAGATTTTCTTCGCCATGCTTTCCTCACAGAGATAAATCAGAAAACGCTGATTATCCCTTTCTATCCACGCCCCGGTCTGTAACCCAGGTTACCGAGCGGCGTCGATAAACACAGAATATCGCTGCAAAAAATCAGCTTTTCCCGAAACTGATTTCCGCTGCACAAAACGCCGGCGGCGGCGTAGGATTAGCCCGTTCGTTTTGTCCTACGTTCCAACCTGAAGGAGGCTTGTAAATGAAGTCGACGGTGTTGATCGAGCGCGGCGCAAACTACCTTTGCGTCAAACTGGGTGAAGTGGTGACGGCCATGCAGCAGGTGGCCATGCTCAAGGGCCAACCGATGTGGGAGGTCGAGCGAACGCAGGGCGGGCAGACCAAGCGCTACATCGTGCCGGCGCGCAGCCTGAGCCCGCTGGCCGCCGGCTGAAACGAAGCCTGGCCACCACCACCCAGCCGAAGGCAAGCCCCTTCGGCTTTTTTGTGCCCGGCGAAATACTCAACTTCCTGACTCTCTGGCCGCCAGCTTCCTTGGCCAGCTTCCTTGGCCAACTTTCTGACCAATTTGCTGGCCAACGCTGGGCCCGCCCCTCAAGCCAAGCCGCAAGCAAAGTATCAACCAACATCCCGACCCGGCGCCCGGCCTCACTCTTGGCTCAGCGCCCCGGCGGATTCCTCAAGCATCAGCCGAATCAATTGCCGGGCCAGCGGCCCCGGCTGCAGCGGGCAGGCGAGCGCCCGTTCGGCGTAGGCGTCGGTATCGCGCAGGGGCCGGCAGACCACACCCGCCCCCGCCTGCGCGGCCAGCCCGGCCGGGACCACGGCGATCCCGAAGCCGGCGGCCACCAGATCGAGCATCGCGGTCTTGCGCGACAAGACCGGCGCCAGTTGCGGCACGAAGCCGCGCTTGAGACACAAATCGGCAACGCAGCGCGCTAGACCGCCGCGCTCACGGTGCACCGCCGAAACAAAGGGGTAAGGCGCCAGATCGGCCAGGCTCAAGTCGCTGTACGCAGCCAGCGGATGCGCCGCCGGCAGCAACACCCGCAGCGGCTCGGGCGGCAAGGGCAGCAACTGCACGGCCGGGTCGCGCCGCAGCAAGGGCAGGCGAACCAGCCCGAGGTCGGCCTTGCCGGCGGCGATTTCGGCAATTTGCAGCTCCGACGACAGGCGGTCGAGATCGACCCGCAGGCGCGGCACCTGTTCGATCAGTTGCCGCAACCAGGGCAAAAAGACCGGCACCGGCAAGGAACTGGAGTGCAGCAGGCGGAGCACGCCCCCCTGCCCGTGTGCCAGGTCGCGCCCTTCTTCCGCCGCCAGTTCCAGATCGCGCAGACAGCCCTGAATCCGCTCGCGATAGCGCTCGCCGGCCGGCGTCAGGCGCACGCCGCGCGGCAAACGTTGGCACAGGGCAAAGCCAAGCGCCTCCTCGAGCCCGGCAATCTGGCGGCTGAGCGCCGGTTGCGCAACAAACAAGGCCTCGGCGGCGGCGGTAAAGCTCCCGTATTCGGCAAGGGTCAGGAAATAACGAATCTGGCGCAGGCTAGGCATGCTTTTCATGAATACCAACAAGCAGAATTTGATATTTTATTTATGGATAGGCGGCCAGCACAATCGCTGAAACATCTCAGCGGAGTCCGCCATGTCCTTCCTTCCCAGCCTCACCGCCCTCCCCGGGCTTTACCCGCTGCCGCTGGCCGGCGACTTGCCTGGCCTGGCGCTGGCCTGCCTGGCCCTGACCCTGGCCTACACGCTGTTTGCGCTGCTCGGCTTTGGCACCGCGCTGGTCGCCAGCCCGCCCCTGGCCAGCCTGCTGCCGGTCGCCCAGGTCATCCCCTTGCTCGCCCTGCTCGATTTTGCCGGCGCCGCCAGCCGGGGCTGGCAGGCCCGCCGGGCCATCGTCACCGCCGAATTACGCCGTCTGCTACCGGGAATGCTCGCCGGCCAGGCGCTCGGCGTCCTGCTGCTGGTGCACTTGCCGGCAGCGCTGATGGCCGCCCTGCTCGGCAGTTTTGTCGTCGTTCAGGGTTGGCGCGGACTACTCGCCGCCGAGACTGCGGCAGCCACCCCGGGCGCGGCACCGGGTCGCCGGGCGACCTGGCTGGCCCTCTGCGGCGGCCTGCTCGGCGGACTGTTTGGCAGCGGCGGCTTCATGTACGCCAGCTACCTTGAACGCCAGCTTGCCGACCGGCAAGCCTTTCGCGCCACCCAGGCGGTGCTGATCGCGCTCTCGACCGCCTGGCGCATCCTGCTCTGCGCCCTCGCCGGCAGCCTCGACCTGGCCTCGCTGCTGACCGCGCTGCTGCTCTCGCCCAGCCTCCTGCTCGGGCACTGGCTGGCCGCCCGGATCGACGCCGGACTCAATCGCCAGCGCCTGCGCCAGCTGCTCAATCTGCTCCTGCTGCTCGCCGGCAGCCTGCTGATCTGGCGCCATCTGCCGTGGTAGCCGGGGGGGGGCGCCGGCATTCCCGGCGCCCCGGCGAACTGCTATCGTCGCGGCCCCGCTTTCCGGCTCCCGCCCATGCTCCTGTTCGCCAAATCCCTGCTCGGCGCCGTTGCCGTGCTGATCATTGCCTGGCTGGCCAAAAGCCGCAGCTTCTACATCGCCGGCCTGGTGCCGCTGTTCCCCACCTTCGCCCTGATCGCGCACGCCCTGGTCGCCGCCGAGCAAGGCCAGGCGGCGCTGCGCAGCACCGCGCTGTTCGGCCTGTTTGCGCTGCTGCCCTACGCCGCCTACCTGGGAACCGTTTACTGGCTGGCCGAACGCTGCCGCCTGCTGCACACCCTGCTCGCCGCCACCGCCGTCTGGCTGCTCGCCGCCGGCCTTCTGCTCTGGGCCTGGAGCCGCCTGCACCCGGCTTGAAACCGCACCGGCCCGCCGTGCCTGCTTACTGGCCAAGCGGCGCCGCCGCCGAAGGATCGTTGTCGTCCGGCTCGATCCCCCAGTCGCCCCACTGATACCAGTCGTCGCCCAACATCTCGGCCGGATGCTGGGTCCGCCCCGAACCATTGCCGCACATCAACGCATCCTTGGCGCAATAACGGTCACAGCCCCAGCAAATGCGCTCGGGGTGCTTCGGATGGAGGGGGAATTTCTTGGCCATGGGCGGCAGTTTAAGCGGGCCGGGCGCAGCCGGCCTTGACCTTACGCAAGTGGGCTAAGGTAGGCTGAAACTGGATCAGCCTGGATGGTGGGAAGCGACGCTGGACGGTCCGTGACCGTGATCAAAAGCTGATGCTCAGCGTGGAGTTGAAGCACCTGCGCAGCTTTGCGCGCAAGTCCACTCGACTGAATTAGAGCCCGGAGGCTTATTCAACATCCCCATACGTAGTTTCATAGATTTCGCTGAGTAACTTGCCATCAAACGTCCAATGTGGCCCAGGAGCAACGCTGTATTCGAGCGCAAGGGCTTGGCGAGTTGCCGCTGTCAACGACATTTCTTCGTCTCCAAGCCTTACCTTCTTCGGGCCGATGACAGTAACCGCGATATCCGCCTTAACTGACCGAAGCTCAGAACCGACTGGAATTCCCATTTCCTCAAAATTCAGATTCGGTCGGCGCGCCCGCATCTGTTCGGCAGCAACTAGAGATTGTTGGTCTACCTCGGTCGGTTGCAGTGTGACTTCTTGCGTTGCTTCGTCAGTGTGTAGGAGGCGAAGAATTGCAATTGCTTGTTCGGGCTCGATACGGAAGAACTCACGCTTCGGATTAATGCGATTTGGAGAAAACGCCGTGTGCAATGCTTTTTCGACGTCAGCCCCATTCTCAACGCGGCATGCAAATTCAATCGTGAATGGCACGGGAACACCAGTAGTGTAAAGCTGTGCGATTCGCGAACCGGCCTCTTCTTGTGCCGTGTAGCCAATCTTCACTAAACCAGGCATTGCGGGATTTGTGAGTACGTAGACAATTTCCATGATTAAGTGCCTGT
>ERZ1066115.35-NODE-35-length-54019-cov-12.840264_pt1 | contig 54019 bp, 54 predicted proteins | sample MGYA00382762_ERZ1066115 | MGnify/ENA primary metagenome ERZ1066115 (study PRJEB33369, sample SAMEA5778345) | biofilm metagenome | biome: Industrial cooling water; feature: Water cooling tower basin; material: Biofilm | place: United Arab Emirates | collected... | reverse complement strand
GGCCTATGATGGTCGTGTTGAGTATTATTCCTCCTCCGTGCGGGAAGTAAATCCACCTAAACCCATTGTACTAACGGCCGATACCAAATTGCCCCGCGTGGATATCGTGTATATGTATGCCGATGCTCCTGCTGACCAAATTGATTTTCTGATCAGCAAAAAAGTGAATGGTATTGTGATTGCCGGTGTTGGCAATGGAAACTTCAACAAGGCTTACATGGAAGCCGTGAAACGTGCCGTAAAAGCCGGCATCATTGTGTGTCGGGCCAGCCGCGCTCCTTCGGGCCGGGTGGTGTTGCATGATGAAATCAATGATGACGAACTCGGCACCATTGTATCCGATGATCTTACTCCGCAGAAAGCACGGGTGCTATTGATGCTCGCCCTTACCCGGACAAAAGACAAAAAACAACTTCAGGAGATTTTCTTTACCTATTAAAACAAAGGTTCGTTGATCAATACTAGTCGTTCGTTAACCGGGCAACGAGTAGCGACCACGAGCGAAATGCCATTCATCATGAAAAAAGTAAGAATGAGTGTCGTGTTGCTGGCGATGATGTTTTTAATCATCCCGTTTGCAGAGGCACAAAAGAAAAAAGTAACCGAGCAGGCACCTCAAACAAGAACGGAAAAAGATTTACTGGGCGAAAAACAAATTCCGTATGATGCTTACTACGGAGTGCAGACACTCCGCGCCATCGAGAATTTTCCAATCAGCGGGGTGAAAACCAATTTCTATCCTGACTATGTTAAGGCTTACGCCATTGTAAAACTGGCTGCGGCCCGTGCCAATACCGAAGTTGGCCGGATGAAGAAAGACCGGATGGAGGCTATTGAAAAAGCCTGCCAGGCTGTGATCGAGGGCAAATACCATGATCAATTCGTTACCGATCTGTACCAAGGGGGTGCCGGAACCTCGGCCAACATGAATGCCAATGAGGTGCTGGCAAACATTGCACTGGAAATGATGGGTAAGAAAAAAGGAGAGTACCAGTTTATTGAACCCCATGATGATTTGAACATGGGGCAGTCAACCAACGATGTCTATCCCACGGCCATTCACATTGCCTTGATTTTACACAATGACAAGGTGATCAAGGAGGCGGAGTTGCTGGCGCAAGCCTTTCATAAGAAAGGTGAAGAATTCAAAAGTCTGATTAAAATGGGTCGAACCGAAGGTCAGGATGCAGTACCCATGACACTGGGTCAGGAGTTTCATGCCTTCGGATCGCAGATCGATGCCGCCATTGATGCGTTGCGTAAATCAGAAACTTATCTGTATGAAGTGAACATGGGCGCCACCGCCATTGGCACAGGCTTAACGGCAAGCCCCGGCTATGCTGAGAAGTGTGTGGCACAATTGGCAACCCTAACGGGTAAACCGATTGTAGCGCCAAAAGATTTAATTGCGGCTACCAGCAGCATGCAGGCTTTTGTTATGTTTTCTTCCGCCTATAAAAACCTGGCCGTTACACTTTCCAAAATCAGCAGCGATCTGATTTTTCTGGCAACAGGTCCGCGCAACGGAATTTTTGAAATCAATTTGCCGGCTTTGCAGCCCGGCTCCTCGATCATGCCGGGCAAAGTAAATCCGGTAATGCCTGAAGTAATGAACCAGGTGTGCTACAAAGTGATGGGCAATGACGCTACGGTTACGATTGCCTCACGCGATGGACTATTACAACTCAATGCCTATGAACCGGTCGTGGCTACCTCCATTATGGAGTCGCAGGCTTTGTTTTTCAAAATTTTCCCCTTGTTCCGTAAAAATTGTATTGATGGGATTACGGCCAATGAAAAAGTGCTGAAACACTATCTGGAAACAACGGTAGGAATAGTAACCGCCCTTAACCCTGTTCTTGGTTATGAAAAAACTACTGAATTGGCCAAAGAGGCCCTAGAAAGTGGTAAGGGAATTCTCGAACTCATCCGTGAGAAAAAACTGCTGACCGAGGATCAAATTAAGAAACTTCTGGATCCGGCCGCACTGACGGGACAAAAGCAGTAGATGAATTTTAACCCAGATGTTATGAAAAAATTGATTCGCATAAAATGGATCGTAGTCCTGCTCATGTTGCCGACCTTGTTGTGGGCACAGAAACAAGAACGGCAAACGGGTGATACTACCTATTATAAAACGTTGATTCCGGAAGCCAAACAGGGCTTACTGAAAAACGTAAGCATGATCGCCAACATGAATTATGCTTTCCGCAATGAATTTGTCGATGGTGAGTACACCCAATCGCGATTCAGAAATGAACAATTCCGGTTGGAAATACGCGGACAAGTTCACGAAAAAGTGTACTTCCGTTTTCGCGATCGGTATACACGGGCCCAAACCTCTGAATCGATTGATAACCTAAGCCGCTCCGTTGACCTGGCCTACCTGCGATTTGATTTAACCGATAAGTTTAGCGTATCGGCCGGAAAGATGTGTGCCGACTGGGGTGCGTGGGAATTTGACTGGAACCCCATCGATATCTACGAATACTCAGATATTGTGGAGTATGCCGATAACTTCCTGACCGGGGTGGGATTTACGTACACCCCCAGTAACCGAAACCAATGGACCTTCCAGGTGTTGGATTCCCGAACCAAGTCCTTTGATGAGCTCTATGGAGCGCAACCCAATTATACCGAATCAAAAGCTCCACTCGCTTTTGTCGCCAATTGGCGCGGGAGTTTGCTGGATGGAAAAATCAAGACTATCTGGTCGTACTCCTTGTTTAACGAAGCCCAGGATGCCAACGGAAACGGTGCCAACATGAATTACATCGCGCTTGGTAACGAATTCAATTTTGGCAAATTCCGGTTCATCTATGACTTCAAATGGAGTGATGAAGAATTGGATCGAACCGGTATTGTGAGCGAAACCATACCCAACAGTCTTTTTGGATATTCCGTTTCCAATACCTTATACATCGGGCATTGGATCAATCTTCGGTATCAGGTAACGCCTAAAGTTCACCTCACCTTTGTGGGCATGTTGGACATTTCAAACTGGAAAAACAGTTTCAACGATCCGAACAATACCACGGGCGAAGAGAACATCCGGAACGCGTGGGGATTTATTCCAGCCGTAGAATACTACCCCTGGTCGGATCTGAATATCAAGTTTTTTGCCAACTGGGTGGGAAGACGGTACGATTACTCCGATTATGCAACCAGCAGCCTCGGAGCGGTTGACTATACCACCGGAAGATTTACAGTAGGCTTTATTTCACCTTTGGGAATCTTGTAATTCGCTTGAAAAGGTTGTCACGACCGGAGAAGACGTTCAGGAGAAAATGTTGTCGCCCCCTAAAATATCCATTCCTGAAATGGCGCTGGGCCGTGGATGGCCGGTTCGGAAGTGTATGCACACCAGTTTAATTCGGGGACTGCCGATGATCCGGTTTTTTATGGAGGCGATGTGGTGGTGAGTTACATGATTACCGGTGAAACCCGACTGTATAATACGGCCACTGCCATTCTGGGATTTGTACCGGTTCAGCGATCCGTGTTTAAAGGCGGCCCGGGCGCCTGGGAAATTCTCTGCCGGGTTTCAACCTACGATCTATCATCAGGTACCTTACGGGGTGGAGAATTTTGGCGGATTACACCGATGCTCAATTGGTATCTTTCTAAAGATGTACGCTTTGAACTGGCGTATGGTTATGGGGTACTGGATCGATTTGGTTTAAGAGGCGTTACCCAATTCTTTCAAACCCGGTTACAGTTAACTTTGCTCTGATCCTTACCCGGATGAACTGATGGAAATGGATGCACCGATGAAAAATGATTTTTAACCTGGTGGTCCATGATCGTACGGAATAGATCCCATAAAATACATCGCTGGAAGATTGGCCATTTTCTGTTTTTCCCCGGATGTACTTTCAGTCTTTGTCTGCTCCTATCACTTTCTTCCCGGGGTCAGGATCAGCAACTCTGGTTGGAGCACCAACTCTCCTATCCGTTCGGTGGACAGTTCTTGTTGGAAAACACCACTGCCTACCAGACGCTGCTGAACCCGAATGAAAAATGGAGAAGCATTAACATTAGTCCGGCATTCGAATATGTTTTGCAAACCCGGATTGAACTGGTAAGTGAATTGCCCATTGGCTATACCGTACAAAAAGATGGCGTCAGTACGTTTGAACTGATGCCAATGGTAGGGGCCCGATTTCATTTAACCCAAAATAAACGAATTGACACCCGCGTGTTGTGGCGTTATCAGTTCCGGTATTTTCATCAGATTGAGGAAGAAGATTGGGATATTAGTAATCGTACCCGGCTACGGGCGGAAGCCTTTATTAGTCTGAATGGGCCTAATCTTTTTACGGATAAACTCTGGTACCTTTTTCTTGATTATGAAGAGTTTATTGTACTGGACCAACAGATGGAAGAACGATATGCCAATCGAAGGCGTGCCCGAATTGGAGTAGGCTATCGATTCAATTATAAACACAGGTTGGATCTGGGATACACCTGGCAATCGTCACGAAATGAAATTGAGGGTAATTTCATCAGTAATGATGGGGTGATCCAGCTTAAGTATAAATTGTATTTGAACCCGGCTACCCCGCAGGAAAATTAAATTCAGCATCATGACTGAGCATCCCATTTTTGTTTTCATGGCCCTGCTGATTCTGGGCTATGGCTTGTTCTCCAAACAGGCAGAACGCACGCTGCTTACAGCACCGATGATTTTTGTGGCGGTGGGGTTAGTAACCAGCCTGCTGGATATTGATTTACTGGCTGATGGCCCCAAAGCCGGGTATGTGAAAGTGCTGGCTGAGTTAACGCTCATGCTGGTCTTGTTCATTGATGCGTCAACCATCGATCGTGAAAAACTGAAACTGGATCGCTCCTTGCCCATTCGATTATTGGGCATCGGCTTACCGGTTACCATGATGATTGGCGCATTGCTGGCTATTCCCATTTTTCCGGAGGAAAAAGTTCTCACGCTGGTGCTCATGGCATTCATCCTGTCGCCCACCGATGCTGCCCTGGGACAGGCCGTGGTAACCGGGCAACGGGTGCCTCAACGTATCCGGCAAACCATTAATGTTGAAAGCGGCCTGAACGATGGCATTGCCTTGCCTCCGATTTTAGTTTGCCTCGCTATCCTTTCCGGAGATGCCGGTGAAGGCGTTGAAGTTTCCTATTGGCTCGGGTTTGTTGCCAAGCAGTTTGTCTTTGGTCCGATTATCGGAAGCCTAGTGGGTTGGCTGGGCGGCTGGCTGGTCGAAAAAGCTTCCCGCAAAGGCTGGATGAATCATACTTATCAAATGCTGGCCTCCCTTTCCATTGCTATACTCTCCTATTCGGTGGCTGAATTAATTCATGGCAATGGTTTTATAGCCGCCTACTTTGCCGGCTTGATGCTGGGCACCCGAACCGAAGCCATCCGGGCGCGTATTCGCGAATTTGGCGAAGCCGAAAGTCAAATTATGGTACTGTTCATCTTCTTGCTTTTTGGCATGTTGCTGGTTCCCTTGTCGTACCCCTATTGGGATTGGCAGGCCTGGGCATACGCCATCTTAAGTTTGACGGTTATCCGGATGGTACCAGTAGCCATCAGTTTAATCGGGTCAGGACTAAAGCCAAAAACCGTGTGGTTTATCGGGTGGTTTGGTCCGCGGGGTATTGCCTCGGTGTTGTATTTATTAATGACGGTGCTCCGGCTGGATTCACCGGGGTACGAACGACTGATCAGCGTGATCACGCTAACCGTATTGCTGAGCATTTTTCTGCACGGCTTAACGGCAGTGCCCCTTACCCGTATTTTTAACGATGAAAAAGATTGCTGAACCAGTTTATACTTCAAAAGGTGAATGACTAATTTTAGTATCCGCAATTCGATATGAAGAACCTCCTGCTGTTTTCCGGCATTCTGTTACTCGCACTACAATCCTGTAAAAAGATAAAGCCGGTTGCCCCAGCCCGCATTCAATTGGACTCCACCCTGGCTGTACCGGTTTCCGAACTTAACGTGCCCGTGTACTATCCGGTACAGGAACTGGAGGACATGGCCAATGAAAAACTGACAAACAAAATCATCGAAGCCAATCTTGCTATCGGACAAAAAGGCGATAGCTTGTTTTTGTCTATCTCGCGCTTTCAGCCTATTCGCATGCGGTATGATGGCGACCGGGGAATAACCTATTCCTTGCCGATTCAAATCGAAGGTTTTTTTCACAGCAAAATACTAGGTATTAACATCCAGAATAAGGAAGCCGTTCGTGCGCAAGTGGTGATTACCCTCTTTTCCGATCTCTACCTCGATGATGACTGGAACCTGGCCCCGCAAACGCAATTGAAGAGTGTCGATTGGAAAGAAGAACCCAAACTGAATGTGGCCGGAATCAAGCTAAATCTCAAGAATCAGATAGAAAAAATTCTGGAAAGCAACAAACAGAAAATTGTCGATAAGCTGGATGAATCTGCGAAAGAGTTAATTAAAATCAGACCGGCCATTGAAAAACTTTGGGGCGATATTCAAAAGCCTATCCGCATCAACAAAAAAGTGGTTCCGGTTTGGCTGAAAGGCGATGCCACCGACATAGACGGCCGGTTGTATGCCCGTTCCAAAGATACGCTGATGATTAAGGCGCGGATCAATGCGAATTTACATACGGTCCTGGACTCAGCCGGTTCCATCAAAAATCCCAAGCCACTTCCCAAACTTAAACGCAAGGAGGTGGGTGAACCCGGCTTAACCGCCTACGCATTAGCTACCATTCCGTTTGATGTGTTGAATCAGGTCATCTCCCAGGTGACGGACACCATGAAACTCAACTATGGAAATCACCAGGTTCGGATAAAATCCAGTGAGGTTTACGGCACGGCAGAAGGCATCGCCATCAAAGTTTCCATAGCGGGTGATATCAAAGCTGATCTCTTTTTACGTGGCACCATTGGATTCGATTCCGTGGAGCGCAAACTGATGATTGACAACTTTGGGTATGATGTGAATACAGAAAGCAGCCTGGTGAGTGCGGCCGACTGGTTTGCTCATGATGAGTTGATTGACCGGCTGAAACCGTACCTGGCGTTATCCATGGAAAACACCTTTACGGTAATCCCGGAACTGATTACCAAAGGCGTTGAAAAAGGAAAACTCGGAAAGAAAATCGATATCCACTTTAATGAGTTTGATGTGAATATCTACCAGCATTTAATAACCCGCGATAATATCCAGGTAATTTTAGTGGCTCGCGGCCGTGCTGATGTCGAATTACAAAAGGGATTATTTAACAAAAAGAAAAAACCGGTGTAAGGGTCTAGATTCAATCGTGATATAAACGAAACTGATTATTGATGACGCACGCGCAACCGAACGAAAATATCCTTGACTGCTTTACGGACATCTGCCTCCACATCGCTTTTAGCGGTTAGCTTAGCTTTTGCCCAGCCGCCCCACAACGGCACATTGGTCTGGGTATCAAACATGTCGATGTACAGCATGCCTTCTTCATACTCATGGCGCGAGGTACGGCCAGAATAAACCGGAAAGGGCGTATACCCGCCATAGTATCCGTAGCCTGTATAGGCATAACCACCTGCTGGGGGTGCACCTGCACTATATTCCACTTGCTCACTGACCCGGGTATCAAAGGTGAAAACACATTCTGGTTTTAGCGTATCCAATACAAATCCTTTTTCCTTTAGTTCGGCATTGGCCAGTTTCAGGATCAGGCCCGAGTAGATTTTATCATCCGTGCGAAAAGCGGATTCATGATCACCCGGCATGACCCACGCATAGGTTTTGTAGCGGGCAAGGTCAGTCCCTTTAGCTTGCGTGGAAAAGGTGCGAACTCCGCCCGAGCAGGCGGCAAGTAGGGCAATCAGTACAATACTAATAAGATAAGAGAATCTCATGTGTCAATTCGGGTTGGGGAAAAAATTAGCCGCATCAGCGGACTGACACGGCTAATTATGTAAGTTTCTACTGATTAGTTACCAATAAAAGAAAAACCAACGTTCAAGGCAAAATAAGATTGGGCGGCATCCAACTCACTGCCGGCCTTAAAACCATAATTGAATTTTCCGGAAACGGTGATGGCGGTAGCGTCATTCACCAAATACTGTACCCCGAACTCGGGTTGCAACAGAAAATTCCATGCCTCTTGCTCCAACGTATACAAATTCATGTCGGTATTTCTACGGGTATACATGGTGCCCATGCCCAGACCAACAAAAGGATTGAGGGTTTCACCCGGTTTCAGGAAGTAAGCGCCATTTACCATCATGGGAATGTTGTTGCTGTAGCGATATTGCTTACCGCTAAGCGTAGAATTTCCAAGCGTATAGGAATCTTCGCCCTTGGCTTCATAAAACACATTCCACCCTACACTAAAACCGACCCCCACATTGGGTGTCACCATTTTACGGAAATCCAAATTAGCTCCACGAAAGCTCGGCTTCTGAATATAGTCTCCTAAATCACCGGTACCAAAACCCATCGAGTAGGTAAACGTGGTGTTGCTTTGTGCCATCGCGGCCACCGCAACCACACAAAATGAAAGTAACAAAACGATCTTTTTCATACCGGACGAATTAATTGGTTTTTAAATAAGGTGATTGGGCAAATGCTTTCTTGATGGCATCCGTAGCGCGCGATACATCATAGGAACCTGTAACCATGCCATTGGCGGCAGCTATCCAAACTGAAGGCGATTCACCAATTGGATTTTGTTCTGCCTGGTTGGGATCGGCCATGGTAATAATGATAGACCCCGTTGTATAACTACTCACGGTGTAATAAGGTGGATAATACCAACCCCAATAACCTCCATACCAACCTCCATACCACCAATCATACCAATAGCTGTAGAAGTAGGTGGTCGATTTGATAGCGGCCGGGGTAATGACCACGTCTGGCCGATTACTGAGTGTAGGAGTAATCTTTTGCCATCCATACTTGCTCATCTCCTGATCTATGGCGGCCAACAAAGGTGCTGCAAATGCATCCTTCATATAAACAAAGGTGGTGTCGCCATTGTCAATATCAACATCAATCACAATTTTGTCAGGCATGGCATAGGTGCTTTGGCCAGCAAAATTGTACTCATCATCAAAAGTGGTGTACACCACATCCAGATCTTCCACATAATCCGGACCGGCCGGATAACAGCCCCACAACATCAATGCGGGAACTACCGCAAAAATTAGTTTTCTCATACGGAATTGTTTCAAGTTTTACTTTTTGTAGGTGCAAATAAACTAAAAACAAAGCATTCGAAAATGATAATAATCATGCGAAATTGCGAAACTTCAATGTTAAACAAGTTGTAACTTCCCAACCTGCAATCCCGATACCTCGTTTATGGATACCCCTCAAAAGAAATCCGGTTTCGAATTCACCCATAATCCGGTAGTTCACTATTCTGTTCAACTGTTGGCTCTCGCCATCATCCTGATCTGGTGTTTCCGGATTCTTGAGCCCTTTATTACCCCCTTGGTTTGGGGCTCGGTAATCGCCATTGCTTTGTATCCCATGCATCAGGCACTCACGAAACGGCTGGGAAACCGGAATGGACTTTCTGCTACGTTAATAACCGTTTTCATGATCCTGATGATTCTCGGACCCGCAGTTTGGCTATTATTGGCCACGGTTGATGAAATTAAGGTTCTCGCAGCCGCCTATCGGGCAGGTACCCTCCACATTCCGGCTCCACCAGAAAATGTGAAGGATTGGCCCGTAGTGGGAAAAACAATTTACTCGTATTGGACGGATGCGTCTAAAAATCTTACCGCATTAATTACCACCCACACTGAAGAAGTAAAGTCTATTTTATTAAAATTATTCGACCTCTTAAAAAACACGACTGCAGGCCTGGTTATGTTCTTTCTTTCGCTCATCATCAGCGGCTTTTTATTGGGTTATGCAAAAACGGCTGGTGATTTTACCCGCTCTTTATTAGTACGAATTGCCGGGAAAGCGGGTGAATCGATGTCTGAATCGGCTGAACTTACCGTTCGCAACGTAGCAAAAGGTGTACTGGGCGTGGCCATTATTCAATCGTTACTGGCGGGCATTGGATTTGTATTGGCAGGAATTCCATTGGCCGGTTTATGGATAATCGTTTGCCTGATTCTGGCCATTATCCAACTGGGATTGCTTCCGGTTACAGCGGGCGTCATCATTTACATCTGGGGCCATGGCGATACGTTGACCGCCACGTTACTTACCATCTGGATGATTTTTGTTGGCGTGGTTGATAACATTCTGAAACCCATCTTGCTGGGCAAAGGTGCACCCGCCCCGATGTTGGTCGTCTTTCTGGGTGCCATTGGCGGATTTATTATGTCAGGTTTTATCGGACTCTTCACCGGTGCTATCGTGCTTACGCTGGGTTATAAATTAATAACAGGCTGGCTTACCCCTGCGGAAGAAGCAGGTGCGATAACTCCAGAAGCGAACGCCACCGAAACGACTACAGACCAATAGCTTTAATCCGGATCGCTGAAATTTTTTCATGCAGCGACTGGACTCGTACGTCCGTTAAGATTTCCTGAGCCTGGGCTTCCATCATCGGTTGAGGAACTTTCATTTCCGAATAAACCGCAATCAATTCTTCAAATGCCGCTGCGTAATAGGCCAGGTTGGGGTTTTTATCTGGATTAGTGGGGTCGGAAATGCTTCTCAGGAATTGATAGGTGGTTTCGATAGGCTGTTGTTGTTCAAGAACCAGTTTCTTAATCCCGGCCAAGGCTTGAGTCCTTTCATCCTGCGGATCAAGATCGGTTGGCACAGCCTGGATAATCCCCAATGCCAAATGCAAATTTTCAATTTGATAACCGGCAATAACGATCCCCACAAATTTTTCACGATCCGTTCCCTGCAATCCCACCGTAGCATTTTTTAGTAACTCGTCAAAGACGGCTCTTACCGAATCGTTTTGATTGATGTTTTGTTCGTACCGTACTTTTAAAAAACTCAGAATCCGCTGTTCAATTCCTACCACTTTGCTTAATTCATCAATCGCCTGGAATAATTCCCGGGTTGTGGCACTCTGCTGATACGCAACGCTGTAGTTCAAATCCGAAAGATAAATGCCCAGGTTTGCCGCGGCTTTCACTTCGTTCGAGGTGTAGGAAGAAAAGTATAAGGGATCATTCAGCAACTCCGGTATAAATTCTGCACCTGCGGCTTGCAACCGGGCAGCCACATCGGCCGGAGCCTGAATTTCCATAAAGAATTTACTGCGGGCAGCTTCAAAGGTAATGGACGCCAAATCCTCTTCAGCCGTTTTCTTATTTTGACAACAGATCGTGAGTGCCATCAGAAGAGGAAGGAACATCTGGTATTTCATAAATTATTCACCGATTTAAGGATCAAAACTACCGATTCAATTTGAATTCAGAAATGACTGGTGTCATAGCTTTGCTTGGAATGGATTGCCACCTTGTGCTATGAAAATAACTTACTTTGTAACCAACTTCAAGTTATGAAATCAGCTTTCGTTCTTTCACTTTTCCTTGTGGTATCTACGCTTGCTCATGGACAAGTACTGATTTCCCTGCTGTTAGGGGATAACCTAAATAGTGGAAAAGTAGAGTTTGGTTTGGATGGCGGTGTAAACTTCCACGACATCCGCGGGTTGGATGCCGCCACCACGAAGGCCAATTTTAACATCGGGTTTTACTTTGATATAAAAACCAGGAATCCAAACTGGCTATTTCATACCGGTGTGCTGGTTAAATCCACTGTTGGGGGCGCTAACCTGCCCGTCTATTCGCTCAATAATCAGGACTTGGATAATGCGTTTGCTAATGGATCGGTGCAACGCAAAATCAATTACTTCCATGTTCCCTTTACCATGAAATACAAATTCAATAAGCGCATTTTTGCCTTGGGAGGAATTGTTCCCGCACTCCGCTCTACCGCCTTTGACATTTTTACGGCCGATATCAATGGCGATAACCTGGAGTATCGAAATGATATTAAGAAAGGTATCCACCGCCTGGATTTCGGATTAATGGGCGGAGTTGGATACCGTTTAATGGCTGGCCATGGAATGAACCTGACCGTAAGGTATTACTACGGGTTAGTGGATGCCATCATTGAGGATACAACTCCCGATCAATACAATACTTCACTTTACCTGGCGGTAGGGATACCCATTGGTGTTGGAAAAGCCCAGGAGCGAGCTGCTAAAAAAGCGACAGCACAATAACCGCGCATCCAATCCTTATCATGCTCAGAAATTACACGACCAGCCGAATAAGCGATCTACACCTTGTCCCGAACATCCATTAAAACATCTCACCGAGGTTTAACCATACACTCCAAAAATTTTGGCTGAACGCAAGATCGATAGCCAGGTTGGAATTTGAGTATTTATTAAACTTTACCCGCAAGCCGGCCCCGGCACCTACCTGCCAGGTTTTGAAGTGCTGCGTATCCATTTCCGAGGCCGATGAAACATTCATAAAAGCCACCATACCAACTAGTCCATTGGCTGTAAGTTGATAGCGCTGTTCCCCTTCGGCATACAACATGGCATTAGACCGATAGCGGCCGGACTGAAAGCCGCGACTGGCAACGCCCGTTGCGGGGGCCCAGTTGGTGGCGGGCAAATCCAAATAGGGCAAAGTTCCAGAAATCAAGGTCCAGTAATACGCCCGAAAGGCCAACACATGCATCCGGGTAACACTCAATGGCAAGTATTTTCGGGCATCGATAAATAAGCTTTGATTGTTGTACGTGCTTCCCAGGGATTGCTCATTCCATCGCCAGGAAAGGAGCACGTACGCTCCGCGTGGCGGGTTAATGGCATTGACCCGGGCATCATATACTAAATTAAGGGTTACCCCTGAAGAGGATGTTGAGGTCAGATCGGCTTCACCATATTGTTCAAGATGTCCTACCCCTTCAAAAGTGGTTTCACTAATGTTATAATGATGATCTAAAGCATAACCCGGCCCCGCAAACCAATACCCTGAAATCCTTCGGAGAACTGTTTGGTAAAACCGGAAATAATCTGTGTCGATTAAGGTTTCTGCCAATTCCGGAGAGTCTCCACCCAGTCCCCATGAATATTGTGGAAAGGCAGCAATCCGATAGTCACCGATAAAATTGAATTTGTTTTTGGATGTCCAAAGATTGGGACGAAGATAAATTCCGTACCGATCGGCCAAATTGGTATAGGGAATCAGGTAAATGCTGGAAAGATTCGTTTCTTCAGGTTTGCCAAGATAAAATGCTGCACTGATCGAGGTAACAACAGCCCGGCCACCACCTGGAATGCTGGTAGCGGCAGGAAATAAGGAGAAATAAACTTTCCTTCCTTCCCGTACCTGGTTGGTTTTTTGAAGCCGCTTGGTACCAATCACCACGTCAACAATATCCAGTTGGGTTGAATCCGGCTCTTGTGCTTGTGCCAGATGCCCAATCAAGAAGATTATCAATACCAGCCGGCCAATCATCTGCTCCGTTTCATACTGCTAATCAACAAAAAAGCCATCTCATCGATGGCCTTTTATGCTTATTTAACGGTATCTTATTTAAGCTCACCGATAAACGGGATGCTTTCAAAGATAGCGGTCCGGATGGCGCTGAGGAAGTAACTCTCCAATTGGAAAAATTGTGCTGCAGCCTTTACGCCTGCTGCTTTCTCCAATTTCTTGTGATAGGTGCTGATTAACTTATCCGTTTGCAATCCAAGGGCAGCCGTCTCTTTAATGATTTGGGAGGTGGCCGCATCATCCAAGGTCATATAATTGTTGGCGTACCGCTCTAACAGGGCAATGCGCTTTTGACCCAGCTCTTTGCGCTTGGCCTCATATTCATCATAAACTTTCCAGAAAGCGTCTTTTTGAGTCCCCTCTAATTTAATAAAGTCGGCTACGATCATTTTCTTTTCCTTGCCGTAAATGGATTGGATGAAGTCTACATCTTCTTTGTTGGATTGTGCAGCGGCAACAGAAGAGATGAATAACGCTGCCAGAAATACTAGCTTTTTCATAAAATGAAATTTTGTTTGGGGCACGAAAATAGAAGTTTTTCTAATCATATCCTCATAAGAAAAATCATATTCCAGGTGCGGATAAGCCGCTTTTTTTTTAACTACTTTTGAGGATAAAAAATATGCTATGAAAAGAATTACACTCCTGGGTGTTGCTATGTTAGCCACGATTGCGGCCTGGGCCCAGCCAACCGTAACCCTGCTTACGTTTGAGAGTTACACATTCGCTGATCAGTTTGATACCCAGTATGGTACTGGTAAAATCCAGGATGGATTTCAATGGGGTGCAGGTTTGGAATTTGGATTATCCGAAACGGCTGCAGTTGAATTAATTTATCAGAATATTAAAACGGATGCCTACTATCAGGGATTTGATGGCCGATACGATGGTAAGGTGGGTATTAACTATGCCATGTTAGGTGGAACCCGGTATGCTCCCCTCAATGATAAAATCAGCGGTTTCGGATCAGTTGATTTAGGTGCCGCCTGGTCTAACCCGGATTCATCCTTAGATTCAGAAAGCGTGACCAAATTCGCAATTGGTGGCCGATTAGGAGCTCGCATTAAGGCTTCCGAAAAAGTGAGCCTTCGTTTGCATGCGCAATTACTTTCACCAGTTCAATGGGCAGGCGGTGGTTTTTATTTTGGCACGGGTGGCGGTGGTGCCGGGGTATCGACAGGATCAACCATTTGGCAATTTAACCTGGGTGGCAGTTTGAATTTCCGTATTAAGTAAATCAACAGGAATTAATTAGTGAGTTATGAAATCCAACGTAGTCTTATTTGTTTTTGTGTTGTTCTCCACCTTTGCTCTTGCACAGGAAAAAAAAGTGTACACCACCACCAGTGGTGAGTTGATCTTCTCCTTTGCGGCCATTACCAGCAATGGAAGCGATCAAAGCAGTGTTCTGCGATTTTCCCCGGTCTTTAACATTCAAAACTGGGTGAACTTCGATCAATCTGAACACTTCGGTTTCTTTACCGGCTTATCCGTTCGCAACGTAGGTCTTATCTATGACGACCCCACGGTGCCTGATGTTCGCATTAAAGCCCGAACCTATAACCTGGGCATCCCGGTGGGCATTAAACTGGGTAAACTTTCCGATAAGTCAATTTTCCTGGGTTATGAATTCGAAGTACCCCTCCACTACAAAGAGAAGATTTTCATTAACGATGAAAAGGAAGACAAGGCTACCATTTGGTTTACCAATCGGGTGCCCTCGGTTAATCACAGTTTAATGGCCGGAATTCAATTACCCTATGGCGCCACGTTGAAATTCAAATATTACCTGACCAAATTTTTCTCCGATGGCTATCGGCCATCGGATGATCAAGGTGTACAATATGCTGCGGTGGATGCCAACGTTTTCTACTTCTCGCTGAATTTTGGTCTGTTAAAGGATACCGGGTTCTACTATAACGACAAGTAAGCTGCGCCTCTCTTCATGAAGAATTATTGGCTTCTGGGTTTTCTACTCAGTGGGCACTTCTTGGCCGCACAAGATGTATCGGTAGATAAAAAATTAGGCGCTGAAGGTGCCGCACAGGTGGAGCTGGAAATGGGGTTGTACCGGCACGATTCGCTGCAACGACTGGTCACCTCAGTTGGCAATAAGCTGGTTTCACGCCTTACCAAGAATCCATTCGAGTTCAAATTCTTTCTGGTCGACTCACCCGAGCCCAATGCCTTTGCTTTACCGGGCGGCTACATTTATGTAACACGGGGTATTCTACCCTTAATCCAAACAGAAGATGAGCTGGCCGGCATTATGGCGCATGAAATTATCCATGTTGCCCAGCGGCATTCCGTGAAACAAATGAAAAAGGGAATTGTACCCAGTTTACTGAAAGTACCCGGCAACTTAATCAATAAGGTTACCGGTACACACTTGGGGAACATTCTCAACGCGCCCATTGAGCTTTCGTCAAAAGCATTCATTTCAAAGTATAGCCGGGGTCATGAATCGGAAGCTGACCGGTTTGGGGTTCAACTGGCAGCCAGTGCCGGGTATCAGCCGGCTGCATTAGCCGATGCGCTAAATCGGTTGGCCAGGGAGATTGAAGTGCTTACCGGAGAAGCGGAACGAAGAAGTTACCTGAGTGATCATCCCTACACACCTTCTCGCGAGTCGGCTATCCGGTCATCTGCTCCTCATTATAAACCGGTCAATCCATCACCCATTACAAAATCAAATCAACAATTTCTGAAACACTTTGCCGGATTGTGCTTTGGTCTTAATCCACAACAAGGAATTTTTTCTGATAGCTTATTCGTACAACCCGATCTGGGCTTTTCCTGGATTATCCCTTCCGGATGGGCTACGTTGAACAAACCCACCACGGTTGCTGCCTATTCAGAAAAAGGAGATGGCTTGGTAGCCCTTCAACTAACCGATGGTAAAAAGAAAGCCCATGAACTCGGAGCAGAAGCAAAAGAGAAAGCAAGTCAGGCAAAAGGCAACACCCTATTGGCGGCCCGCGACACCGTGATTAATTCATTTCCCGCTTACCTCTTGCGAATGAAAGCTGCAGATGAAAAGAATGTGGCGATTATGGAAATAATCTGGCTGGATTATCAATCGGAGGTGTTTCAATTGGCAGGCGTTAGCACGGTTCCGCTTGCTTCTACCCTGCATCAATCGTTGGTCAGTTTTCGGAACTGCACGGCCACAGAAAAATCAAGTGTTCAGATTTATGAACTTCATCTCGCGCAATCACACCCGGGAGAGACCATCAAAAGTCTTTCGGAGCGTACGGGTAATCGGTTAAAACCGGAACTGACCTCCATTATCAACAATATACGAGGTGACAGCGCCCTTTCCGAAAATCAATTGATCAAGGTGATTAAGGCCCGGCCTTATAAGCAGTAGTTTATTTACACCGGTCGGATTGCCCCACAAAATAGCGCTGATCCTGGCTATAAATCTTTTCATCCTTAATAAGGAGTGGTGCTTCAAACGGAACGAGCTTATTCTTTGTAAACGTAAACGTGATGGTCGTTTGTTCACCTTTGCCGCTCACCGTCCAGGTACCTGAATTGTTGCCCCGATAATCAGCATTCTCATTCTTGAACATTCCGGTCTTCTTAATACTGGCGTAAAAGGTACCATCGGCACACAGGTGAATCTTATTCTCTTCTTTACCGCCCCGAACGGATTCATAGGCCATGAATACTTTATTGGAAAGAAACTCCTGCCAATCAAAATCAACATAGGGCGAATAGGAATTTGGCGAATCGAATGTGCTCGATTTCATAAAATCCAACACGGTTGCTTTTACCGATTCATAATATTGGGGCGGAGCTACCATGAGGGTAACGATGCACGGCCCTGCCGGATTACATTTAGCAACGGCAAATCCCAAAAATCCTTTATTGATGAATTCACCAACGGCCACCACTTCCGAAATCAACAGGCCATCCTGCTGGGCAGGATTCTTAGCTTTCAGCTTGATCGTTTCCGATAAATCCACTCCGTTCGTCCAGGTGGTTTGCAAGGTATTGAGATCTCCTTGCTCCCGACCAAAGACAAAGATCTCGCCATAGGTTGACGTTGCGGTTGTCAGCAGAAACACTTCACTTTCGCGAGGCAATAAACCTTCCCAACCCGTGGGTACGGTTGCCGAAAATCCAAACCGGGGTGCGTACAGCGTTTCACCGGCTACATAAATGCGGCCGGGTTCAATCCGGCCTTTTTTCTTTTGAGCCAGCGCAGGCATGAACGTCATGCTGACCATTATTCCTATCCACCAATATTTCATTCCCTTAGTTATTATACTTGACCAATGACGGAGCTTTGACAAACGAGCCGGAGTTTTTTACCCGCAAATTCTGCCGGAAGCCAAAGACAAATTTACTCTTTCCATATTCATCTTCCGGAATGTACGTCATTTTCATTTCCATAGTTCCAAAAATCAGGTTTTCATTCCGGGTTCGGATGCCTGCGCTAAATCCCCAGAATAAATCAGACGGGCGCACACTTTGAACACAATCCACTCCGGCCACATCAACGGCCGTAAACGGTGCGAACCGGAAGCCAATTAAAGTCCAGGGTGTATACAAGGCCGATTCAGCGTGCAACGCGAGTCGTTTATCGGCAAATAAACTATCCGTGCTCAATCCGGCTACTTCATATTTTCCTAGTCGCAGCCACTCCAATACCTGTCGGTTAAACATCTGGGAATAATTGACCGAAACCAGGTTACGCAGCTTATATCGATTCAATTGAAAAAGTCGTGTGAAATAAGAGACCCCGGTAACCAATGTAATATCTTCAACTTGCTCATTTCCGTAATAGCCACCTACTTCCGCTTGAAGTTTCAAAAAATTTCCCTTTCTGTTGGCAGCTCCGTAATTAAACTTAATAGCACTGTAGGGACGTTCAACATGCACTTCCTTAATGTAGCCACCCGATACTCCGAACGTAAACCCATAGGGAATATCTTCCGTACGACCAAAGCCAAATACATACCGGGTCTTATAAAAATTCTGACGGTACAACGTGAACTCACCCAGGTATCCATATAAATTATTGTACCTTCTCAATTCGAGATACTGTTCCTGATCGGGTTGATCGAGATAATAGCCATTGATGTAGCGGATGGCAAGAAACTGGCGGTTGCGGTTTTCAAACTTCTTGTTAATTCCAATATTGTACCCCAGCCAGCTATCAAAGATGGTATAGTGGTAGTTCAAAAAAATTGAATCCGGTTTGGCATGCACATTTTCAGACCAATTGCGGCTTACCTCCAACCCTCCGGCCATACGGGTATACGGTGATACCAGGGGACGGTTAAGTCTGGCGTAAAAAGCAAACTCATCCTCATCACCGGCACTCCACCCCGAATTGGTCTGCGTATACCCCAAATCGAGATTAGTGAGGCTTCCAAGAACACTGCTTTTCCGATAAAGCAGTGAATACCCATACATCGGCACCCGATCCTGATGGAGCAACGAGTTGAATTCGATTCGTTGTGCACGGCCATCTACGTTTGCATCATAAATTCCAAACTTGGTCTTTTTGGGAGGTGAGCCGCCCAGCGTTCCGCCAATGCTGAACACATCACGGGTAATCACGGTTAGATCAACCGAATCGGTGCCTTCAATTGGCGTAACCACGATTCGGCAGTCCAGAATAAAATCCTTATCGCGCAGGAACCGCTCGTTGTCGGCCAGTTTGCTGGGGTTTAAGGGCTCATTCGGTTTTAGAAACAGGTGCTTGCGAATGACTTGTTGACGTGTATCCACGTGCAAGGCGTTGGATAGTTTGGTAACCCACTTGTCTACTCTTTTGGCACTATCGTAAATTGATTTTTCAAAACCGATCCGATCAATATCAATGTGCCTGATGATCTTCCCCTTAAACTCATTATAGGGCTGGGTGCTTTTTTCATTCACCACCGTATCGTCCGGGTGGGTAGAAATCAATCGCAGGCCTTGTTGAAACGCCTTCTTGGTTAAGGACTTTTTTTCAACGGAATCCTGCTTTACCTGGCCCCACGAAAAAGACCCTAGTAAACTGACTAAACACAGGATGGTGATTTTAAGGCACACGCGTCCTTGATCAAATTTGCCTCGTTGAGTTACCGAAATTTCGGGGCATGAACAATGATCCAGTTCATAGTCCCGAATGATAAAAGGCATAAATACGGGTCAGGTCTTGGCCATCGCCCATAAATCGATGATCTTGCAATCACCTATGGCGCATCGATCTGGTTTTGTCAGTATTGTGGGAAAGCCCAATGTGGGGAAAAGCAGCCTGATGAATAAAATGGTGGGTGAAAACCTGTCGATTATTACCGCCAAAGCCCAAACCACCCGCCATCGCATTATGGGGATCCTGAATGGTGAGGATTTTCAGATTGTGTATTCCGATACCCCGGGAATCCTGGAGCCGAAATACGATTTGCAGGAAACCATGATGGGATATGTCAGAGTATCCCTGGAAGATGCTGACTTGATTTTGTTGATTGTTGAGCTAGAAGAAAAGTACGATGAGAAACTATTTGAACTCTTTCAAAAAGTAACGACTCCCATTGTACTGGTGATCAATAAAATTGATTTGGCGAAGGGTTCGCAGGTCGTTGACAAAATCGAGTATTGGAAGAAATTCGTACCTGCAAAAGAAATAGTTCCCGTTTCCGCCAAAACAGGTACACATCTGGATGTTTTGATGGACACCATAAAACGATACCTGCCCGAACACCCCGGGTATTACCCCAAGGATGAACTCACCGACCGCAGCGAGAGGTTTTTTGCTTCCGAAATTATCCGCGAGAAAATCTTCCTGAACTATGAACAGGAGATCCCGTACAGCACGGAGGTAGGGATTGAAAGCTTCAAGGAAGAAGATGCCATCATTCGAATCCGGGCCACCATTTATGTTGAGCGTGATTCCCAAAAAGGCATCATCATTGGAAAAGGGGGAACTGCGCTCAAGAAAGTAGGAATGGAAGCCCGCCAATCCCTGGAGTCGTTTTTTGGGAAAAAAGTCTTTTTGGAAACACATGTGAAAGTGGCCGAGAACTGGCGTAAGCAAAAATTGAAGCTGAAACAATTTGGATATGGGAGTGAATAACACGGGCCGTGAAGGGGAATTGAAAAGTAATTGACACCTTTGCACTCCCAAATTTTGGAAATCGGGTAATGGCAAATATTGTAGCAATTGTAGGGCGACCCAATGTGGGTAAATCAACCTTCTTTAACCGGCTGGTAGAACAGCGGCAGGCCATCATGGACGATATGCCAGGTGTAACCCGCGACCGTCATTATGGCTATGCGGAATGGACCGGAAAGTATTTTACGGTAATCGATACTGGAGGGTATGTAACCGGTTCAGATGATAAATTCGAATCACAAATCAGAAAGCAAGTTGAACTGGCCCTGGATGAATGCACTGCAGTAATCTTTATGGTCGATTGCCAAAGCGGACTGACCGGCTATGATCAAGAGTTCGCCAAAATTATCCGCATGTCGAAAAAGCCGGTTTTCATTGCTGCCAATAAAGCTGACACACCGGCTAAAACGGCTGAAGCCAGTGAATTCTATGAATTAGGAATGGGTGAAGTCTATCCGATCTCAGCTGAAAATGGCTCGGGAACGGGCGAGCTATTGGATGCTTTGGTTAAAATTTTCCCTACCGAAGGAGTTGAAGATCCGGATGCGGGCATTCCCAAGATTGCTATTCTGGGCCGGCCCAATGTGGGTAAGTCATCCTTTCTTAATGTCTTGCTGGGTACGGAACGCAGCATTGTAACCGATGAAGCCGGCACTACGCGTGATGCCATCCATTCACGATATAAAATGTATGGCAATGATTTTATTTTGATTGATACAGCTGGTATCCGCAAGAAAAGTAAGGTGACGGAAGATGTTGAGTTTTACTCGGTGCTTCGATCGTTGCGGGCCTTAGAAGAAAGTGACGTGTGCCTGATTCTGATCGATGCCGAGCGAGGTATTGAATCGCAGGATGTGAACATTATTGTGTTGGCCCACAAACAGAACAAAGGAATTGTGATCATGGTAAACAAGTGGGACCTGGTGGAAAAGGATAGCAAAACAGCCGACCGGTTCAAGAAAGAAATCCTGGAGAAACTGGCCCCGATCGATTACATACCGATTGTCTTTGCTTCGGTATTGACTAAACAACGAATCTTTCAGGTGATTGAAAAGGCCGTGGAGGTGTATGGAAATAAAAGCAAGAAAATTCCGACTTCAGCCCTTAATGACGCCATGTTGCCTGAGATTGCGCATTATCCGCCACCCGCTATCAAAGGCAAATTGATTCAAATCAAATACATTACCCAGGTAGCAGCTAAGGCCCCGGCCTTCGCTTTTTTCTGCAATTTGCCGCAATACATTCAGCCCGCTTATACCCGATTCCTGGAAAACCGACTTCGGGAAAAGTTTAACTTCGAAGGGGTGCCCATACGACTGTTTTTCCGAAAAAAATAATCAGCAAACGATTGCTGGCGATTATGAGGCCATAAAAGCACCCATTTCTCTAATAATTCTCTAATAATTTGCAGGAAATGGGTTTCATGAATGGCTGAATCTTGTATTTTTGCGGCCTAATTCAAAACCTGTAAACTATGAAAAAACTTGTTGCATCTATTATCGTATGCGGCTTTGCTGTAGCAATGATCGCTTGCGGTGCTAAGAAGGAAGAGGCAGCTGCCGCTGCCGATTCAGTAGCTACTGAAGTACAAACTGTTGTAGATTCTGCCGCTCAGGTGGTTGATTCTGCTGCCGCTGCTGTAGATTCAGTTGCTAACTAATCAATCTGTAAAGATTGTTCCCGGGAAGGCTTTAGAGATCTAAAGCCTTTTTTATTTTGCGTTGCTTTGACTTCGGCCGCCATCCGCGAACTTCTTTCCCATCATCTGCCTTCTCCGGCAGTTGACTATTGCCTAAGCCTGTGGGAAGAACAGCCCTTCCTGTTGCGGGTAACCAAAAAACGAATCACCAAGTCTGGGGATTTCACCTGCCGACAAGGCCAACATCCCCACATTTCGATTAACCACGACCTTCACGCGTTTGAATTTCTGATCACCTATATACACGAAGTAGCCCACCACCGGGTGCATCAGGCCCATGGATTCCGGGCTGAAGCCCACGGAACTGAGTGGAAGAATACCTTTCAAAGGCTGCTGCATCCGATGCTCAATTCCGAAGTATTTCCACCCGAGTTGCTTGCAGCGCTTCAACGACATATGGTCAACCCAAAAGCCTCCACCTATTCGGACTCTGAACTTACCCAGATTCTGCGAAATCAGGATCCCCATGCAAGCCGCATGACGTTATTATCCGAACTTCCGGAAGGAAGCACATTTGACCTGAACGGCCGCTGGTTTAAAAAAGGTAAACTGCAGCGAACCCGGGTGTTGTGTGTAGAAGTAAAATCAAGGCGTAAATTTTTGGTGCCTGCCGATGTACCGGTGGGCCATGCCCAGCTTACCCTGCTTTTCTAACCTTAATTCAATCTTCGAACAATCAATTGATTGACCCATTCGCAAAAGCGAGCCGGGTGTAACGTTCGCCAGTTATCGATTTGCAACGTACCGCCCATGTTGATGTACCGATCAATATGGTATTTGGATAACTCCTGTTGTACATGTTCCGGAAAACTCACCGCAGCAATCCACCCGTCCTCCAATTCCTCAAACCACTCTTCATAATATAAATCATCGGAACCATGAAAGTTGAGAATGTTTTCGCCAATCAAAATAAATTTGTTGATGCCCCGGTACATCAACTGCTCCAGAAAGTCACGCTTCAGGGTCATGATGTCGTTATTGAGTGTATCATTCCATTCGCCCAAAAACTCCAGCACGGCATATCCCTGTTGATAGTTGGCATACAAGGTTTTCAGGTAAAGGGTTTCAGACCCAAATGAATCCCAGGCCGGATCAATGTAATATCCGTAGATCGTTTCAGAGTACACTTCAAAATTATACTCCTTACCGTAAAAGGGTGAGTTCTTATCCTTCGAAGAATCGTAATACTTCAGCCAATTTGAAAACGGCTCAATCTGGTGCATAAAAATGCCCGCACAATAGTTGATCAAAGATCCTTCTGGTGGTACAGGGTAAGTCCGGCAATCGGACCTTCGAGTATATTCTTTACCGTTATTCCCTTGTCGTTCGCTACCTGGCGTAAAATGTCGCTGTAGTAAAACGCAATCGATCCGGTAAAATGAACCTTTGTATTCTGATAGTTCTCGTACTTCATCACGTTGTTCACGTAAAAATCTGACAAGCTATCGTAAACCAATTTGTAACAATAAGGGTCTTTCAAATGCTGAAAGATAAACTTTGAGAAGCTCGCCAGAAATGCCCCGGGTTTCTCACCCTGATACACTTTTTCCAGCACTTCTTCGCGGGTAAACGGAAAGCGGGCCTTAAACTGTTCAGCCAGTTGTGGGGGCATCTCGTTGCGGAAGTAATCAAAGATAAACTGTTTGCCTATGTAGGTCCCGGATCCTTCATCGGCCAGAATCCAGCCGAGGTTAGCCACGTTATCGATTATTTTCTCGCCATCATACAGGCAAGAGTTGGAACCCGTACCGAGAATGCAAGCAATGCCTCGTTCGCGACCACACAAGGCCCGGGCCGCGGCTAATAAATCCCACCCGATTTCGATGTAGGCTTTGGGCCAGTACTTGGCAAATGCATCGCGAATGACCAATTGATTTTTTTCAGAAGATACTCCGGTTCCGTAATAAAAAATTTTGTCAACCGGTTCATTCACCTGCGCCACCAGGTGTTCATCCACAATTTTATAAAGGTCCTGCAGGGGTTGATAATAGGGGTTAAATCCGGGGCTATGCGCCTGTCCGATTGTACCGTCTTTCTTCAGAAACCGCCAGTCAATTTTCGAACCACCGCTATCGGCAACAATAACCATGAACTCAGGATTTTCAGTGTGTGCAAGTTATAAAATGAATTGGTTTATGTAACCGTTTGCAATCGGCCAATCATCACAAATTTTTCAAAAACCTGCTCGGTATGCGGGGCATCTTTTAGTTCATCGGTTAAGTCCTGGCCGGCCCAGTGCTCATAATGCTTTCCTTTCTGCCACAAGCGCGAGCGGGTAACATCATACACCATTCCTTTGTAGGCGATCCAGATTTCAGGCTTGTCCTGCCCATTGCGCAACGCCAGCTGGGCTTGCGTAATCACGGCCAGTTCCTTCATCGTGAAGTCAGGTGATTAAAATCCTTGATCAGGGTATATAAAAACTTAACCGGTGGCAAGTCGGTTTGAATGGATAATTGGTTTTTTACTTTTTCGGTAACGGCCAGCAACGGTTGCGAATTACCGAGATCGCGGTTGACTTCCAACGCCCGCTGAATTAATTCAATATCGTGCTCTGTCAACTGCAAAGCTTGTTGAAATACCGGTTGATAATGGGCATCCGCCACCACAAATACTTCCTGTGCCGTAATCTCCTTTTCTTCCACCTGCTTGATTACCGAAGTACCGGCCACCAGATCGCCCAGGCGCTGACCTTTGCCGCCAGCGGCAATCAAAATAACAGCAATCGCCCCACCCAAAACTCCAAAATCAACCAGACTAAATATCCAACGCAATATATAATTGCCCATACTGGCGGGCGTACCATCAAGTTTTATGACCTGGGTGTTCATTACGCGTTTGCCAGGCGTTTGACCATTCATGAAAATTTCGAATAACACAGAGTACAGGATAAAGGGTATCCCGATAATTAGAATCCAGGTCCACTCTTCATTCACATCAAGATTATACAGAAGTGTGCCAACAGCCACGGCATAGGCGATCAGTATAACCCGGTCGATGAGATAGCCCAGTATCCGGTCACCGATGCTGGCTACCGGATAGTGGATGTAAACGTTTTGAGTAGTTCGAACCTGAATGGTTTGCATGACCGTTGCTCCTGATTATCTACCAATGCTCAAAGCAAAAGTACTGGATTCCGGGTAATGCTTAACTTAGCCCCTACTTAACTTTTAGCAAAGGAATGAAACCACTACACACAGGCATACTGATCTTGGCTTTACTGGCTTGGGGTTGTGCTGATCAAAAGCCGGTTGATCGAATGAATGATGAACAACTGCGCGCATACGCGGATGAATTGGCGCATCGCTATGTCATCACCGATGGCCATGTTGATTTACCCTATCGTTTGAAAATGAAAAACTTTCGGGTAGAACGCGAGTACCTTGGAATTCCGATTTCAACCACCGAGGGCGACTTTGATTATGAGCGCGCAAAAAAAGGTGGCCTGGATGCGCCCTTCATGTCCATCTATATTTCTTCTTCTTATCAACAGCAACCGGACAACGGAAAAGCCTTGGCCGATTCCCTGATCAACATGGTACGGGGTATTGCCGAACAATTGCCGGATAAATTCGCTCTTGCCAACTCACCTGGCGAAGTGGATGAAAATTTCAAAGCCGGAAAAATTTCATTGCCGATGGGTATGGAAAATGGCGCTCCGATTGGTAACGATCTGGCCAACGTGAAGTATTTCCACGAACGCGGTATTCGTTACATTACCCTTACTCATGGTAAAGACAATCAGATTTGCGATTCATCGTACGACACCACCCGTACCTGGAATGGATTGAGTCCTTTTGGCGAGCAAGTAGTGAAAGAAATGAACCGGGTAGGCATCATGGTCGATATCTCGCACGTTTCGGACAGCACCTTTTTTGATGTCGTGCGGCTTACCAACATTCCGGTCATTGCCTCACATTCCAGTTGCCGGGCTTTTACGCCCGATTTTCAACGCAATATGAACGATGACATGATCAAGGCGTTGGGCAAAAATGGCGGTGTCATTCAAATCAATTTTGGTTCTGCTTTTCTGGATTCTGCTGTTCGGGCCGGCAATGAAGCCAATCGAAAAAAGCTAACCGCCTTATTGGAAGAAAAAGGACTAAAAGCCAGTGACTCACTTGCCAAACCGATTGTTGAAGAGTTTCGAAAGAATAATCCATCTCTATTTGCCGATGTCGAAAAAGTGGCCGACCACATTGATCATGTGGTGAAGCTGGCCGGTATTGATCATGTAGGAATAGGCTCTGATTATGATGGTGTGGGCGATAGCCTGCCAACCGGTCTAAAGGATGTTTCACAATATCCGAACCTGATCTATGTGTTGCTGAAACGTGGCTATACCGAAAGCGATATAGAAAAAATCTGTTATAAAAACGTGTGGCGTGTTTGGTCAGCCGTTGAACAGGCCGCCCAAAAGGGATAGATCAAAAATTCAATCCCGTCTGGAAGTTGGAAGGAAGGAGCCTATCTCCTAACTTCCAACTTCTTTTTTTATGCGCGAGTCAACCTTTGTAAGTCGGAATAAAGCCCGGTGGGAGGAGTTCGAGAAAACCATTACCCGTCAACAACAGGTATCACCCGACCGGCTGGCTGAATTATTCATTCAGGTTACGGATGACTTGTCGCTGGCGCGCACACAATTTCCCAACAGCCGTACCACCCAATACCTCAATTCGTTAGCCGGAAAAATTCATCGCGAGATTTATAAAAACAAAAAGGAGGAAAAAAACCGGTTCCTTCTTTTCTGGAAACTCGAACTCCCCACAGTCATGTTTCACAGCCGTAAGCACCTGTTGTATGCGTTTTGCCTGTTTACCGTGGCCGCAGTAATCGGAGCGGTTTCGGTTGCCCATGACGATACCTTCGTACGACTGGTATTGGGTGATGCCTATGTGAATATGACGCTGGAAAATATTAAAGGTGGAAATCCTACCCAGGTGTATTCTGGCGGAGGCGAATTGGATATGTTTTTTGGAATCACCCTGAATAACATTATGGTGTCTCTTCGGGTATTTGTATTTGGTGTTTTTTTCTCGCTTGGCACCGGCCTCTTCCTCTTTTACAACGCCTTGATGGTGGGTACGTTTATGATGTTCTTCTATCAGCAAAATCAATTAAGTCAGGCGCTGCCTGTCATTATGTTGCATGGCACCATCGAGCTTTCATCGATCGTAATTGCTGCGGCAGCCGGATTTGTAATGGGGAATAGCCTGCTCTTTCCAGGAACGTACTCACGCCTGGCGTCCTTCAAAAAAGGAGCCGTAAACGGACTTAAAATTGTTATGGGTTTGGTGCCCTTCTTTATCCTGGCCGGATTCATTGAGTCGTTTATCACCCGATATGCCTTTATGCATTGGAGCATCAAGGCAACGATTATCGGTTTATCGGCCGCCCTTATGATTTTCTATTTCATTCTTTACCCGCTTCAATTAAAACGTCATGGAAGAATTTAAAGCCATCCAGTTTCAACGCACCCGCGATTTCAGCCAAAAGATGAATGCCACCTTTGAATTTATCCGGCAAAATTTTAAACCGCTGGGCAAGGCCATCTTCTACATTGCAGGGCCTTCCGTTCTGGTGGGCAGTTTACTGATTGGTTCGTTTATGGGCGAACTACTAACCCTGACACAATCCCTGCAATATTCATCCGGTAATCCCGATGCTGCTGGCGATTATTTCCTATCGGTTAATTTCTGGATGCAGTTTGTACTCATGATGGTTTTACTGTTCATCAGCTTTATACTCACCATTGCCACGATCAACTGCTACCTGATTTTATACGATGAGAAAAAGACAAACCAAATTGACGTGACTGAGGTGTGGGATCGGGTGCGAACTACGATCTGGACGTACCTGGGCACTTCTCTCCTGTTTTTCCTGATCCTGGTACTCGCCTACATCATCTTGTTGATCCCGATAGTGGTACTGGGTGCTATTTCTGGATTTCTGGTTTTTTTTGGAGTTCTGATTTTCATTGGCGGTCTGCTGTATGTGATCTTCAGCGCTTCCCTCACCTATTTCATTCAATCGTATGAAAAAAAGAACTTCGTGGCCGCCATTATCCGTTCTTTTCAATTAGTGAATAATGGAAAATGGTGGAGTACATTTGGACTGATCATTGTTCTGCAACTGATCATGGGCGTTTCTTCCTATATTTTTCTGATCCCCTACTATGTCATCTTGTTCACCTCCTCGCTCCATTCGGCTTCATCGGGTACTCCGTTTGAATTCTCAGAGTCGATGAAAATCTGGACCATGGTTTTTTTCACATTGTATTATATGGCTCAAATGCTGCTGTATTCATTGCCCAACATCGGCATCGCTTTTCAGTATTTCAATCTGGTCGAATTGAAAGAGGCCCGAGGTTTAATGCAGGATATTGAAAGCCTGGGGCAATCCAAACCCGACACCCGTCCCGAAGAACACTATTAATTGCTCCCGTTGGTAAGAATAGCACTAGTATTAACAATCCTCCTGGTCTCGAGTGCCGGCTTCGCGCAGAACACTCTGGATTTAGTCTTCACCACCTACGAACGGGCTGAGGACCCGGACTTCGCGGGCCCACCTGATACGGTGCGGGTAACCATCCGTGAGTTTGCACAAACGAAAGTTGATAGTTTAAAAGCTGACCCGGATCTCAATTATGCCCAGCCCCCGACTATTGCCGAAACTTTATGGGACCGCTTTCTACAATGGCTTAATCGAATTTTCGAAGTCATCTTTGAAAAATCAACCGCGACAGACCTCGGACGCTTTTTGATTTATACCGGTTTATTAATCGCCATCATCATTATCATCCTCACCTTGTTGCGGGTCAATGCCTTTCAACTATTTTACTCCGGTGCCGACACGCCACAGGCTTATCAGGTATTTCATGAAAACATTCATGAAATGAATTTTGATCTGTTAATTCAACAGGCTACCGATAAAAAAGAATATCGGCTGGCCACCCGGCTGGTGTTTTTATATGCGTTAAAGCTGTTGTCCGATAAACAGCTGATAGAGTTTTTACCCGGCAAAACGAATCACGATTACGTGGAAGCCCTGCAGGCTGGAGAAATTCGTACCGGTCTTAATGAATTGAGTTTTTATTTCGACTATGCCTGGTATGGAAATTTCTCCATCAGCGAAACTCAGTTTGAGAAAATAAAGCACACCTTCACACAGTGGAGGGGAAAGATGGTATGAGGGACTGGAAATACATCGCCTATCTCACGCTGCTGGTCGTCTTGCTGGCAAGCCTCTTTCTCTCAAAAAGTAAACAATATGATTGGACCGTAACCCTATCGCATGACGACAAGGACCCGTATGGCACCTATGCCTTTAATCAAGTACTCCCAACAGTCGTTACCTCACCGGTGATCAATTCCTATCAAACGCTTTATGAATTGAAAGACTCCTTATCGAGCGGTGAAAATATCATAGTCATTGCCAGCAGCTTTGGCCCTGCACAGGAAGATACGGAAGTGCTCCTGAATTTTATTAAGGAGGGCGGTTCAGCCTTGATTTCTGCCAACTATTTCTTCGGGGTATTTGCCGATACGCTGGGACTTACGACACGCGACTTTTATTTTGAAGGCGAAAATACATTAGAGCTCAATGACACCACGTCCCTTCATTTTGTAAGCCCCATTATGGATTCAACACGGCAGTTCCATTTCAGAATGAGCAATATGAATCAATACATTAGTGATGTGGACTCGGCAGAGGCGACAACGCTGGTCAAGAATGACAATCATCAACCGGTTGCCGTAAAAATCAAGCTTGGGAAAGGTCTTTTATTGGTTAACTGTACTCCCATGGCATTTACCAACATTCACTTATTGAATGCTCAAAATCATGAGTTCGTCTCCGCCTTGCTTTCCTATCTGCCTCCGGTTAAAACGACCCGAACCGAATATTATCACGTAGGCCGCATGGAAACAGCTACCCCTCTGCGTTTTGTTCTCACCAACGAACCCTTGCGCTGGGCATATTATCTTACCATTATTTCCTTGCTGCTATTCATGGTTTTCGAAGCCAAGCGAAAGCAACGTATTATACCGGTTATTAAACCTTTGCAAAACTCCACACTTGAGTTTGTAGCCACCATCGGGAATCTTTACTACCAGCAAGGCGACCACAAGAATATTGCTGAGAAAAAGATTCAATTCTTTTTTGAGCAGATTCGTCAACACTACTGGGTGACCACGCAACACCGCGATGAAGGATTTATGACGATGCTGATTCGGAAATCAGGGGTTCCTGAAACAACCGTTCGCAATCTGATGGCGCTGATTCAATCCATTTCCTCAAAAGAAAAAATCTCTGCTGAAGAATTAGTGGAATTAAATAAAGCCCTGGAAAAATTTAACCAAAAGAAATAAGCTGAATTATGGATGACAATATTTTTAAAAGCCGGGTCGATCTTACTGAGTTTAACAACCAGGTCCTGAAGATCAAATCCGAAATCGGTAAAGTGATTGTTGGGCAGGAGGCGATGATCGATTTATTGATTACCGCGTTGCTTTCGGATGGTCATGTTTTAATTGAAGGTGTACCCGGGGTAGCCAAAACCTTAACCGCTAAATTATTGGCGCGGATCATGGCCGTGGATTTTTCCCGAATTCAATTCACCCCTGACCTAATGCCGTCCGATGTGCTCGGAACATCCGTCTATAATCTTAAAACTACAGATTTCGAATTTAAAGCCGGACCCATCTTTTCCAACATCATTTTGATTGATGAAATCAATCGCGCCCCTGCAAAAACGCAAGCCGCTTTGTTTGAAGTCATGGAAGAGCGACAGGTAACCATTGACGGACACACGCATCACATGCGCAGCCCGTACCTGGTGTTGGCAACCCAAAACCCGATTGAACAAGAGGGAACATACCGGTTACCCGAAGCCCAACTCGATCGGTTCCTGTTTAAGATTGTGGTCAACTATCCCACGCAGGACGAGGAGATTGAAATTCTTGCACGCCATCATGAACGCAAAGGATTTCAGGCGCTGACCGAAGTAAGCCCCTTGATTAGTGCTGAACAAATTCATGTGTTCCGTCAGTTTGCCCAGCAGATTCATGTGGAAAAAAATCTGCTTAGCTACATTGCTCAAATCATTCAGGAAACGCGAAACAATCCGATGGTTTTTTTAGGTGCGTCACCGCGGGCTTCCCTGGCTATTTTATCGAGTGCCAAATCCTTTGCCATGATCAACGGCCGCGATTTTGTAAGCCCGGAGGACATCAAGTTCACCGCCTTGCCGGTATTGCGACACCGGATTATCCTAAGTCCGGAAAAAGAAATGGAAGGTATGGATGCCGATGAGGTCGTGACTCAGATCATTAATAAAATCGAAGTCCCAAGGTGAACCTGATCCGGGGTTTATACTTAACGAACCGGTTGTTTACACTCATCGCGTCAATCGTGGGTGTATTCATCATTACCTTTGTGTTGAGTGGCGGGTACATCATTCCCAAAGTTCTGTTCTTTCTGCTCCTGGCTGCCTTCCTTACGGATATCTTGCTTTTGTTTCGGGTAAAGCGAGGGCTAAAAGGCGAGCGCTTGCTGGCCGAAAAACTTTCCAATGGCGATGATAATGAAATTTCGATTTACCTGGAAAACTTCTATGCCATTCCGGTTGCCTTGCGGGTGTTTGACGAGATCCCCCATCAGTTTCAACGGAGAGATCTGGAATTCAATCTTTCGTTGCAACCTGGAAAAACTTCGGTCATAAAATACCAGCTCAGGCCGGTTAAGCGTGGTGAATATTCATTTGGATCGGTCAATGTTTTGGTGAGCTCCAAACTGAATCTGATTGCACGCAGATTTCGGTTTTCTCAGGACAAACTGGTTCCGGTCTATCCCTCCTATATTCAGATGCGTAAGTATGAACTGCTGGCCATCAGCCAACGGCTTACGGCTACCGGTATAAAAAAAATAAGACGGATCGGGCATAACCAGGAGTTTGAGTTGGTGAAGGAATATGTAACCGGTGATGACTATCGCACGGTGAATTGGAAGGCCACGGCCCGAAAGTCGCGATTGATGGTGAATCAATACCAGGATGAACGCAGCCAACAGGTTTATTCGCTTATTGATAAAGGCCGTGTTATGCAAATGCCGTTTGAGGGAATGAGTTTACTGGATTATGCCATCAACGCCACGTTGGTGATCAGTAATATTGCCATCAAAAAATCAGACAAGGCCGGTCTGATCACCTTTCAGGACCGGATCGGGAACATTTTGCCGGCTTCCCGAATCAATAATCAAATGTCCACCATTCAGGAAGTATTATACAATCAGAAGACAGCTTTTCTTGAAAGTGATTTTTCGGTTTTATACGCCACCATTCGCAGAACCATTTCCCAACGAAGTTTATTATTGTTGTTCACCAATTTTGAGAGCATTCATGGCCTACATCGGCAATTACCTTATCTGGTTAATTTGAGTAAAACCCACTTGTTGGTGGTCATCTTTTTTGAAAATACCGAATTGCGACAGGTGACTGACAGCCCGGCCGAAACACTGAAGGAAATTTATTACCAGGCTATAGCCGAGCGCTTTAGTTATGAAAAACGGATGATAGTAAAAGAGTTGCAGAAGCATGGCATCCAGTCCATCTTAACGAGCCCTGAAAAACTGACGGTCAATACAATCAACAAATACCTGGAGTTGAAGGCCCGAAACCTGATTTAATCGCGCTTCATCGTGACTTATTTAGGTCGGTTACCGGCTCGGAAAAAAATTCATTTATTGTTACTTTTAAAGTCTAACCTTTCAGAAATATGAATAAGATGTGGGGTCCCGTGATTTTGGGGATGGTCATTTCGATTGGCGCGACTGCGCAGTTGAAAAAGCAATTGCCGGCTATGCAGCAGATTGAGGGCAAACGGGACATTATTTGTTATGGAGACCCTCATGATCAATTCTTAGCTGTTGAACCTCCACAGGCTTATCAGGAATGGAAGCTAAACAAATCCGGAAAAACAAAAACGGCAACCTTTGAGGTTACCTACATCAACTTCCCTCAAGATGCCAAAATCGCGTTTCAACAAGCCGTGGATATCTGGAGCACGATTATTGAAAGCAATGTTCCCATTCGCATCACTGCGGTATGGCAAGCCTTCACTAATCAGGGAGTATTGGGCGGTGCCAATCCGGGCACGTACATTCGGGATTTCGATGGAGCTCAACGGATCCTGACCTGGTATCCCGTGGCGCTTGCAGAAAAAATGGCCAACCGTGAATTTAATGATCCCACCGATCCGGATATTTTTGCCAGCTTCAATAGCTCTAATCCAAATTGGTCATTTACTCCTAGCGTCCAAACCGGCAAAACCGATTTTGTTACAGTGGTGTTGCATGAAATTGGCCATGGTCTGGGTGTAACCCGAGGCTACAATGTGGAAGGTAACAATGGAGTTATCAGCAGTCTGTTTTCTGGTCTACATGTAATCTATGATCATTTTCTCGAAAATAGTGCTGATCAAAATCTGGTTAAAAATTTTCCACCCCCTTCCGCAACCCTTAAGACACAACTAACCAGTGGTGCTTTGTGGTTTCGCAGCCCCTTGTTGCCGAAAACGTCTACTGATAACCGTGCCCGCGTATACGCACCGGGTACTTTCGAAGCGGGTTCCAGCATTGCTCACCTGGATGAAGGCACCTACAACGGAACACCAAATGCGTTGATGACGCCTCAAATCGGAACGGCAGAAGTGATCCTGGACCCCGGTGAAGTTACCCGAAACTTACTGGCCGATATTGGCTGGGTGCATACCCGAATACAACATACCCGGTTAACCAATACCGAAAATGTAAGTTCACCCTATGTAGTCACGGCAACTATCCTGGCAGATCAAAAAAATCAAAATGGTTTACCCTATGGATACAATAGCAATGAAGTAAAGTTAAATTATACTTCCAATGGCACCACGTTTACTACAGTGACCATGACCGCTACCGGTAATCCCAATGAATTTACTGCCAATATTCCTAATACGGGTTCCGCTATTGATTACGGATACTACATCTCGGTAAAGGATAACCTCAATCGAAGCATAACCAAGCCAGGCATTTTTGCAGAAGATGGTGAAGATCCATTCAATTTCTATTATTCGTTCTCAGCAGGACCCGATACCAAGGCTCCTTTCATCAACCATACCTCAGCTCCCTTCTTGCTGGATGATGCAACCGAGTTAGAAATTGAAGCCATCATATCCGATAACATCGGTATACTGGAGGCTTTTGTGGATTATCAAATTAACGGTGTGGATCAACCATCCGTTCCCATGACACTCGTAGTTGATACAGATTCCACATATTCTGTTTCAATTCCACTTCCGGCCTTACAGAACGGAGATGTTGTTGGCTACCGGATACGAGCCAAGGACAGTTCGGTTGCCGGCAACGTAAGTGCTGAGCCCTCTGCCAGTGAATTCATCGAGTTAAATGTGGTCAGTCTGGCAGCCACACAAGATTCCTATTTCAATGATTTTAACACCAGTACGTCTGATTTCTTTGGTGACATCCAATTCAGCATTACCACTCCGGCCGGTTTTTCCAATGGGGCAATTCATACAACCCACCCATATCCAACGGGCACAGGAACGGGGTTCATTAGCAATTTCATTTATCAACTTCGGGTTCCTGTCAAACTTAAAGCAACAGATGCTACCCTTAAATTTGATGAAATTGTATTGGTGGAACCAGGTGAGAGTGGTTCTGTTTTTGGTGATGAAGACTTTTGGGATTATGTGGTGGTGGAAGGCTCAAAAGACGGTGGTGCTAGCTGGAAGCCATTGGCCGATGGGTATGACAGTCGCGATCAATCCGTGTGGTTAACCCGCTTTAACAGTAGCGCTGATAGCAATAACCCTCCAAACTCATCCGCTGTAGGCGACCCAACCTTATACCGCACCCGTACCATCAACATGCTAGCCAATGGAAACTTTGCTGCTAATGATGAAGTGGTCATCCGGTTTCGACTTTTTACGGATCAATTAGTCGTGGGCTGGGGTTGGGCCATCGATAATCTTAAAATTCAGATTGATGATGTACCGCCGTTGGTGCTTCATGATCATTCCGATTATCTGAAACTCTCAACCCCCACGTTGACGCTTCCGATCAAGGTGACCGATGCCTCCGGCATAGATGCATTACAAGTAGATTACAAAGTCAATAATGGTACAATCGTGACAGAAGATCTTGCTGTTGTTGCGGGCACGGATCTCTACACGTTATCCATATCCTTTGGCGGACTTATTACAACTGACAAGATTGAATACCGGATCAGGGCTACAGACAAAGCAGGAAATGAAACTACCTTACCTGCCGGCTCATTCTTTCAGGTGCCCGTGGTCAACTTCGGAGCACCGTTGGCACAGTATAGCACAGACTTTAACTCGGGATCTTCGGATTTCGTGGGGAATTTCTTTTCAATTACTCAACCTACCGGCTTCTCCAATAACGCCATCCACAGTTCGCACCCATATCTCAATGGATTTGGTCTGACCAATTCCTCTTCTCATTACACCTACACGTTGACTAAGCCGATTACCATCAGTTCATCCAATCCGTATATGATCTTCGATGAAATTGCCATTGTTGAATACAATGGGGCATCGGTAAAAGACCTGGTTGTGGTGGAAGGATCCGAAGACAATGGTACAACCTGGCAAACCTTTTTGGATCCATATTCGGCACTTGCAGCATTGCCCTGGAAAAACGCATTTGATGGCGGTGGCGCGGGCAGTTCATCACTTTATCGCACGCGATTGATTAACCTGACTTCGTCTGGTAAATTTGCTGCCGGTGATAACGTGATCATTCGCTTCCGCCTGTCTGCCGATGGTGAGAAAAATGGCTGGGGCTGGTCTATCGACAACCTGAGCATTCAAGGTCCGATAACCGGAATTGAACCCGAGGGTAGAATTTTATTATCGGCTTATCCCAATCCCACAAGGGGAACCCTGAGAATCGATGTTCAGTCTACACGTTCTGAACGGGGTCAATTGCATATTATAAACGGTCAAGGTCAAAGCATCGTCAACGAAAGTGTGTCGCTGCATCAGGAGACAAGCACCCTCGAATTTGCTACGGATACCTGGGCGCAGGGTATTTACTTTGTTCGTCTGGTTCTTGATGATGGAAGCCTGGTAACCCAAAAACTGATCAAAGCTTCCGAATAACCTTACCGAAGCAGTTCGCGCGAAATCACCATCTTCTGAATTTCGGTGGTGCCCTCATAAATCTGGGTGATCTTGGCGTCACGCATCAGGCGTTCCACATGAAATTCCTTGACATATCCATAACCGCCATGAATCTGCACGGCTTCGGAAGTTACCTCTTGGGCAATCTGAGAAGCGTATAGTTTTGCCATAGCGGCCGCCTTTACAAAATCCTTTTTGCTATCCTTCAGGTATGCGGCTTGCCACACCAATAAGCGGGCGGCATCAATCTTGGTGGCCATATCGGCCAACTTAAATTGAATAGCCTGATGATCGGCCAGATGTTTGCCGAAGGCTTTCCGTTCTTTGGAATAGTTTAGGGCTAATTCATAAGCACCGGAAGCGATACCCAGGGCTTGGGCAGCAATTCCAATACGACCACCATTCAACGTGGTCATTGCAAAACTGAACCCAAAGCCATCATCACCAATCCGATTTTTTTTGGGCACCTTAACATCAGTAAACATTAATGAATGCGTATCCGATCCGCGGATCCCCATCTTATCTTCTTTTTTTCCCACAACAAAACCATCCATACCCCGCTCCACAATCAGGGCGTTGATCCCTTTATGCCGCTTAGCGGCATCGGTTTGCGCAATCACCAGATAAACACTGGCGCTCTTTCCATTCGTGATCCAGTTCTTGGTTCCGTTCAACAAATAATAATCACCTTTATCCTCAGCGGTTGTTCGTTGACTGGTGGCATCCGAGCCGGCTTCGGGCTCTGATAAACAAAAGGCCCCGATAATTTCACCGGTAGCAAGTCGCTTGAGGTATTTCTCTTTTTGCTCTTCGGTGCCAAAGCGTTCAAGCCCCCAACATACCAATGAATTATTCACTGACATACACACGGAAGCAGAGGCGTCCACTTTGGAAATTTCTTCCATAGCCAAAACATAGGATAGGGTATCCATGCCACCGCCATTGTACTTTGGATCGACCATCATTCCCATAAAGCCAAGGGTGCCCATTTTTTTGACTTGCTCGGCCGGAAATCGCTGCTCGGTATCTCGCTCGATCACTCCCGGTAACAATTCACTTTGTGCAAAATCGTGGGCTGCGGCCTGCACCGCCAGGTGCTCTTCGGAAAGCTGAAAATTCATATCGATTTAATTACTTTTCAAAATAACAAAAAAAGAAGCCTGAGGGATTAGCCTCAGGCTTAATAAATTGTATTTAAAACTTACAGGTTAGTCGCGATCCGAACCCAAAAACATCATGATGTAATAGATCAGGGTTACGATGGCCCCGATGGCGGCCACCACATAGGTCATGGCGGCTGTGTTCAAGGCATCCTTGGCCATATTATATTCATTCGGGTTAACGATGCTTCTCGTTTTAACCCAAGCCAACGCCCGGTTACTGGCATCAAATTCTACCGGCAAGGTTACCAACGAAAACAACGCAAACACAGCATAACAAGCAATCACAATCAGTAAAGCAGTTTTCCACGGTAAGAAACTTCCGGCAAAGAAACTTCCGAACATCATGGCCATCATGATGAAATTCAGAACCTGGGCGCTGATATTCTGCACCGGCACCATGGCCGATCGGAATTGCAACATACTATAGGCTTTAGCATGCTGCACGGCATGGCCACATTCATGGGCAGCTACTGCCGTTGCCGCGGCATTGCGACCATGATAAACCTCATGACTTAAATTGACGGTTTTATCGGCCGGATTATAATGATCTGTTAATTGGCCTTCAACACTAATTACTTTCACATCGGAAATCCCATGATCAGCCAACATGAGCCGGGCCACTTCCGCTCCGGTCAAGTCTCGTCCGAGCTGAATCTGAGAATACTCTTTGAATTTCCGTTTCAACCGTGAACTCACGATCATCCCAACAACCATGAAGAACACCCCAATGATAATGGCACCAAATCCCATAGACTTCTTTTTTTATGTTCGTTTAATTTTTTCGACTATTCGGGTAGTGGAGTAACCAGGAACAAAATCGATGGTTTTCACAACCCCTCCGGCCTTTTTCACAACATCTGCGCCAACAATATTTTCTGTCAAATAGTCACTTCCTTTAACCAAAATATCCGGAACAAGTTCAGAAATCAAGGCCAAAGGAGTGTCTTCGTTGAAAAAAACCACTAAATCCACAAACTGCATAGCCGCCAAAACCCGGGCGCGCGAGTTCTGATCCTGTAAAGGCCGCTCGGGTCCTTTAAACCGGCTGACCGAGTCATCTGAATTTAAGCCTATAACCAGCTTATCGCCAAGATTGCGGGCCTTTTCCAGATAGTCTACATGCCCCAGGTGCATCAGGTCAAAGCAGCCATTCGTAAAGACCACCTTTTTGCCTTCGGATTTCCAGGTATCAATCCGGAATTTGGCCTCGTTCCAGTTCGTTATTTTATCGGAGCTTTTCGCCATCGCACAATCAGGTAACTTATGATCAAAGATATCACTCCACCTAATATGGTTATGAGGGTTTGCCAACCATGAAAAACAAAGACAAATGCAACGGCTTCGGCCTGCGGCATTTTATAGAGCATGACCAATCCTAATGGAACCAGTGTGTGGTAGGACCCCGCACCACCAGGCAGGGGTGCCGCCATTGCAATTGCACCGATGGTAAACAAGGTAAGAACGGCACTAACGCCTAAGTCTTGGGTTTCCGGAAAGGCAAGCATCACAAAATAGCTCATTAGAAAATACAAAGCCCAAATGGCAATCGAATAAAAGATAAACAGTCCTTTGTTCCTGAGCTTGAATACAGACATCACTCCTTCTTTGAAGCCTAGCCAAATTTTCTGCACCTTCTGATTCTTCCGCAGGAGATAGCCAACTCCTACCAATCCACCCATTACTACCAGAACCAGCAACAGAACCCAAACCTTGGATGATCCGGACGTGGAAGAGAACTCGAGGGTATCGATAAATGTTTTTAAACGAACCCACTCAACGGCAAAGGATAATCCGATCAGGGTTACTAAACAAATTAAATCGGCAATCCGATCAACAACCACGGTACCAAAGGAGATTTCTATGGGCGTTTTTTCAAGCTTGTAAAGATTATAACACCGGGAAACCTCACCACCCCGCGGTATCGCGATATTGACCAGGTATCCTATCATTAAGGAAAGAAAACTACTGCCAATTTTGATGGAGTATCCGGTGGGCTCCAACAACATCTTCCAGCGTTCGGCTCGTACCACATGGCTTAGCATAACCGCCACCACCATTAAAAACAAATAAGTCTTATTGGCGCGATTCCAGGTATTCCAGATAAATTCTGATTTGTTTTGACCTTCCGCCACTTGAATTCCACCCAGCGAAAGCCATAATAGACCAACCATGATGGCGATCATGATCAGGTATTGTAGTGCTGCTTTTAACTTTGATGGCAAAGCTCGGGAATTTTAATTTTTGTCAACTTAGTCTATTCTCCGGATCGGGAAAAATTACGGTGGGTTTAAATTTCTTCGCTTCTTCAAACTCCATCGAAGCGTAGGAGATCACAATAACCACATCCCCCACCTGGGCCTTGCGTGCAGCAGGTCCATTGAGGCAAACGGTGCCGGAATCACGAGCTCCTTTGATCACATACGTTTCCAAACGTTCGCCATTGTTGATATTTACGACTTGCACTTTTTCACCTTCTATCAGATTGGCTGCCTCCAGCAAGGCTTCATCAATGGTAATACTGCCCACATAATGAAGTTCAGCCTGGGTAATCGTTACGCGATGAATTTTTGATTTTAAGACTTCTATTCTCATTCCAACATCAAATTATCGATCAACCGCACTTCGCCAACATACGCTGCCACCAACAATACGGATTTAGGTACAACGTGATCGAGCTGCGATAAGTTTTGTGTTTCTACCAGTTCCAGGTACTCCAACCGGATGCCAGCCTGCGCCATTTGATGCGCGATGTCATTCCGAATTTGACTCATGGATTGCCCTTGCTGAAGCCGCTGCTGTGTTTGTACAAGCGATTGATAAATAAGCGGTGCCTGTTTCCTTTCCTCAGTGTTCAATCGCTTATTTCGGGATGACATCGCTAAGCCATCCGGTTCCCGAACTATGGGCATGCACCGAAGGTGGAGGTCAAACTTCAGTTCTTCCACCAACCGTTCAATGATCTTAACCTGCTGAAAATCCTTTTGACCAAAATAGGCTACCTGGGGCTGTACAATGTTAAAGAGCTTGGCCACTACCAAGGCAACACCACTAAAATGACCCGGCCGATATTGACCCTCGAGTATTTGATCCAGGCCTCCAAAATCAAATCGTAAAGTGGGAGTAGTCGCATACATTTCTTCATTGGAAGGGGCAAAAACAACCTCACAACCCTCATTTTCCAGCATCGCCAAATCCTCCGCCAGTGTTCTCGGGTACTTGGCCAGGTCCTTCGGGTTATTGAATTGGGCCGGATTAACATAAATGCTGCTAACCGTGATTGGATTGTCTTTTTTTGAGGCTTGGATTAACGAAAGATGGCCTGAATGCAGAGCCCCCATAGTAGGCACAAATCCGATGGATTTAGCCGATGCCCGAATTTGCTTTAAATAAGCCCTTAACGGCTGAATTTCCTTAAAAACACGCATTTCAGGGCTTTTTAAAGGGTCGCAAATATAGGGCTTATCTCAGAAGATAAGTTGAAGAAGGGGTTATAATTTCGTACTTTTGTGGTTCGATTTTCCAATCTGTATTAAATAATCACACTATGTCTAAAATCCGGATTCTTTATGTAGCCAGCGAAATCAATCCCTTCTTGCAAACCACCGAGGTAGCCGACTTTGTACGAAAGCTGCCCCAGGCCATGCAGGAGCGCGGGATGGAGATTCGAATTCTGGTGCCGAGGTTTGGTTTGATCAATGAGAGAAAGAATCGATTGCACGAAGTAGTGAGACTTTCTGGAATCAACATTGCGGTGGGCGATGAGGAAAAGCCTTTAATCATTAAGGTGGCTTCCATACCCAATGCCAAGCTGCAGGTATATTTTATTGATAATGAGGATTATTTCCATCGTAAATCGGTATTCCACGACAAGGAAAACCGCTTTTATGAGGACAATGATGAGCGGGCCATTTTCTTTTGCAAGGGGGTAATTGAAACCGTTCGGAAATTAGGCTGGGCACCGGACATTGTTCATTGCAATGACTGGATCACCAGTTTCATTCCGTTGTATCTGAAAACCACCTACAAGAACGACCCGTTATTTAAAAATACGAAAACCGTTTTCACGATTTACAACAACAGCTTCACCCATAAATTTAAAGGCGATCTGATGGGCAAAGTCCGCATGATGGATATTGAAGACAATATGCTTGGACATTTGAAGACGGCCGATTACGAAGGCTTTATTAAATTGGGGGCCCAATTCTCCGATGTTGTCTCCACAGCCGGAGACAATAAAAAGCTGGAAGGATTAGTTAAGAAGCTAAAAGAGAAGAAAATTGAGACCATCGAAAAAGACGATAACTACACGGAATCGTTCTATAACCTCTATACGGACCTGGTGGGTTAATGCCCACCTGTTCCTTGCTTTTGCGTTTTTAATTTCCTGCGAAGAAGATCTCAACTACCTCGGCTTCAAGAGCAACCAGAAGCGGTTCGAGGTTCATTATGCTGAGATTCCCGTACCCACCAGCGTGGTATGGCTTGATTCTCTTTCTACCCAGAATGTTTCAACTCTGCAAACCAACCGGTTGTTATTAGGCCAGTACAACGACCCTCAGCTAGGTGTTGTGCGAGCAGAGTCCTTTGCTAATCTACGTCCGTCTGTCCTGACAACCCAAGTTCCGGACTTTTCAACCTATGATTCGGTCGTTTTACAAATACGGTTTGACTTTTACAATTATGGATCTCGCGGAGAAACTAATCTGAGCTTTAAGGTTCATGAGATTACGGAAGAATTGGATTTCGAAACCGTGTATTATTCCAATTCTGAGGTTGCCTATAACCCGGTTCCATTAGGAACTGCCACAGCCGCCATTAATGCTGAATATTTTGACCAGGAAGCAACCGATACCGATAAGGATTCCGTGTTAACTGTTAGGATCAAATTAGATGATGACTTTGGTCTTCGTCTGTTTGGTTCCATTGACCCGGAAGATGAAAACTATACAAACTTCACCCTATTCAAGGCTATTTTCAAGGGCTTAGCCATTATACCCGAATCCGCTGATAAACTTGTTGGATTAAACATTGCCGATGCCAATACCGTATTAACAGTATATTATCATGATGTGGCTGATGTGAAATACACCAATCAGTTCATCATTTCACAAGGTGTCACCTTCTCTAAAATCAGTACGAACCGGGCAGGCACCGAATTGGCAAACCTCACCCAACGATCCGTTCCGTTCGAACCCACTTTAAACCGGTACATACAATCAGGAGAAGGCCTAATCACCAAGCTGGATCTTTCGAAATTCTATGCATATATCGATACCATTCCCAACTTATTACTGAATTCTGCGGAATTGGTGATCGAAAATGTTTCCAATGATCCGAACTATGCGCGCAATAAGGATTTGGTCTTAGCAGCACTAACGGAGTACAACCAATTCAAAACAACTAAAACTCTTCAGGACACACTCGATTACATCGAATTCGGAGGGTCTTTGGTGATTGGGGGATTGGTAAACCCTGATCTACCCCGCTCCTTGTTTGCTGCCGATGACCTTGGCAGTTTGCTTACCTTAAAATATTCTGAAAACGAGAGCCGCTATCAATCGTTCCCGACCTTCTTCTTCCAAAAACTGATTAATCTCAGAGATAATCCTTATCCTTCGTGGGCATTGATTTCATCCAATCCGCCAATCGGAAAATCAGTTAACCGAACCATTTTTTCCAAAGACAATCTGAAACTGAAAATTTATTATACCCGACCAACTCCAAACTCAAACGAATAAATTATGTGTGGAATAGTTGCCTACGTAGGCCAACGTCAGGCTCATGAGGTTATTATCAAGGGCTTGAAGCGCCTTGAGTACAGAGGGTATGATAGCACCGGCATTGCCTTGCTGAACGGTGGATTAAATGTGTATAAGAAAAAGGGAAAGGTAAGCGAACTGGAATCCTACATCAAAGGGATGAACCTGAACAGCCATATCGGGATGGGGCACACCCGCTGGGCTACTCATGGTGAACCCAATGATGAAAATGCCCACCCGCATTATTCAGCCACCAAGAATCTCGCGATTATTCACAATGGCATTATTGAAAACTATTCCTCACTGAAGCAAGAGTTACTTCGTAAAGGTCATCGGTTTTTAAGCGAAACGGACACCGAAGTATTCATTCACTTTATTGAAGACATTCAAGAGAATGAAAACTGTTCGTTGGACGAAGCGGTTCGCCTTGCTTTGACCCGGGTGGTGGGGGCATACGCCATCGTAGTCATGTCCATGCATGATCCCAACTTACTGATTGCCGCCCGCAAGGGTAGCCCACTGGTCATTGGCGTAGGTCGTGGCGAGTTTTTTATGGCCTCGGATGCTACACCCATTATTGAGTATACGAATGAAGTGGTGTATTTGAACGATCAGGAAATTGCCATTATCAACCATGGTAAGCTTACCATTAAAGATACGTCCAATCTACCGCTTACACCCTACGTGCAAACCATCGACCTGGAACTGGAAGCAATTGAAAAAGGGGGGTATGAGCATTTCATGCTGAAAGAAATCTTCGAACAGCCTCGCTCAATCAAAGATTGTATGCGTGGACGTTTGGATTCCTCCACGGGACGTTTGATTCTCGGTGGCCTGCGGGAGTACCTGAACAAGCTGGTACAGGCTGACCGGATCATTATTGTGGCCTGTGGAACTTCCTGGCATGCCGGACTGGTTGCCGAATATTTTTTCGAAGAGTTTTGTCGTATTCCGGTCGAAGTCGAATATGCGTCAGAGTTTCGTTACCGAAATCCGATTATACGAGAGGGTGATGTGGTCATTGCCATTTCGCAATCCGGAGAGACAGCCGATACGTTAGCCGCCATTGAATTAGCTAAATCAAAAGGTGCGATCATTTTTGGGGTTTGTAATGTAGTCGGGTCGTCCATTGCACGGGCCACACATGCCGGTGCATATACCCATGCCGGTCCTGAAATTGGGGTAGCCAGTACTAAAGCATTTACTGCTCAATTAACCGTACTGAACATGATCGCTTTGATCGTAGCCCAAAAGAAAGGCACCATTACCGAGCAAAAATTTAATGAGATTCTGGTGGAAATGGAGAACCTTCCCGCCAAGGTTGAAAAGGTGTTGAAGCTCAATGAATCGATTAAAAAAATTGCGGAAGAGTTTAAGGACTCCCGTAATTTCCTGTACCTGGGCCGGGGTTATAATTTTCCGGTGGCCCTGGAAGGTGCGCTCAAATTAAAAGAGATTTCCTATATCCATGCTGAAGGATATCCGGCCGCTGAAATGAAACACGGGCCAATCGCCTTGATTGATGCCGAAATGCCGGTAGCTTTTATTGCAACCAAAGACAGTTCCTATGAAAAGGTGGTTTCCAACATTCAGGAAGTAAAAGCGCGCAAGGGCCGGGTAATTTCCATTGTTACTGAAGGTGATGCCCTAATTCCTAAAATGTCTGAATTTGTAATTGAAGTTCCCCCGGTGGCTGAACCGCTGGTGCCCATGATTTCTGTAATACCCTTGCAATTACTCTCCTATCACATTGCCGTGATGCGGGGCTGCAATGTCGACCAACCCAGAAATCTGGCGAAATCCGTTACCGTTGAGTAGAGACTTCTTGCGAAGATTTCTTGGAAGACTTGAGTTGAATTTCTTCAAACTCAACTTCTTGGTTTATCGGCTGAATCTTTTGATTCGTTTGAGACACTGAGCAACTCCTTAATCCACAACATCCTGTGTTGGTTAAAGCCTGTACCAAAAAGATCCCGGCTATCGCTCCAGCCAATCCATCACGGTAAGAAACAGCTTGAACGAGCACAAACATTCCGATTGCCAAACGGAGCATGCGCAGGGCATTCCAATCAGTTAACAGCACCCTGCGCCACGACTGCACGAACCCATCCATCGCTTCTGGTAATTTATTTAATTCTCAGTAACTACCGGGTTGCCGGTATTCACCCATTCATTCATACCAGCGGAATAATTCTTAACCTTTATTCCATTTTTGGCAAGGAACGAATACGCTATGGCTGTACGGTCACCCCCCTGGCAATGAATAACAATTTGCTTATCCTTCTTGAACTTATTGAGATTGCTGCCGAGGGTTCCTACAAAAATATTCTCAGCTCCTTTAATGTGGCCGGACTTGTACTCAGCTTCGCCACGCACGTCTATCAACTGAATATTATTGTTGGTATACAGTTGCTTGAATTCATCTAATGAAATGACTTCACTTTTTTCAAGAGAATGACCAAGCTCAAGCCAAGGATTAACACTACTGATATACCCATACACATTGTCCAATCCAATGCGCATCAGCTTACGGGTTACATCCTCCAATTGATTCTCGGCCACCACCAGCATGAAAGGCTCATCATAATTCAAGAACCAGCCTGCCCAGGTGGCAAATGAATTGTTCCCCTGAATGTTGATGCTTCCGGGAATAAATCCCGCTGCAAAGTCAACTTTATTGCGGGTGTCAATCAGCTTCATGCCCTTATCCAAGGCCGATTTAAATTCTTGTGTCGACAGTTTTTTCAGCTTGGGTACCTCCGTTAAAAGGGGCCGTTCAACTTTGTTGAGCTTTTTCATCATGGCAAAGTACTTGGGTGGTTCTGGTTGATCTTCCAACAAATACTTGACAAACCCATTTTCGTTATTCGGATATTGGAACGCCCAGTTGCGTTTCTTCTCATAGCCTACCGTTGTACTGGGAACAGCCCCCAACGCCTTACCGCAGGCCGAACCCGCTCCATGTCCTGGCCATACTTGTACATAATCAGGCAAGGCATTAAACTTGGATATTGACTTATACATTTCCTTTGCTCCAGCCTCCTTGGTGCCTTGAATTCCGGCTGCCTTCTCCAGCAAATCCGGACGGCCTACATCTCCTACAAATACAAAATCACCGGTAAACAACATCACGGGTTCATTGCTGGCCGGATGATCCGTTAACAGAAAACTAATACTCTCTGGTGTGTGACCGGGAGTATGCAATACCTTCAGAGTAAGATTCCCCACTTTAATGACGCTTCCATCCTTCAACCCGATATGGGGAAACTCATACAACCAGCCTTCACCCCCTTCATCGGAAAGGTAGAGTTGAGCACCGGTTAATTTTGCCAACTCACGCGAACCCGTTAAAAAGTCAGCGTGAATGTGCGTTTCGGTAATGTGGGTGATTCGTAGGTTATTTTGCTTAGCAATGTCAAGGTAGGTATCCACATCGCGCTTGGCATCTATGACAATGGACTCACCGGTTTTCTGACATCCAATGAGGTAGCTGGCCTGTGCCAGGGTTTTGTCGTAAATGTGTTGAAAAAACATAGTGTAAAGCTTTAGTTGTTAACGATTGACTTAACTGGGTCCTTTCGGGACACTGTAATAATTTTGCTAGGCAAAGGTACAACCCCGGTAGCCTTTACTTTCGTGATTTTGGTTACACAATTTGAAAATTTATCAAAAAAGGCTGTATTTCTCCAAAATCCAAGGTCAGGAACCTTCTGGACGGTAACGGATGTTACTAAGTTGCTGAACTGAAATTCAGACATTTGTAACTGTTAAATTATCGATATGACAACTATTAAGCTCACCACCGAAGATTTTAAGCAAAAAGTATTCGACTATACTACCGAAGAAAATTGGAACTACAAGGGAACACGACCTGCCATCATTGACTTTTACGCTGATTGGTGCGGCCCCTGCAAAATGGTAGCCCCTGTACTTGAGGAGCTGGCCAAAGAATATGCCGATAAGTTGGTTATCTATAAGGTGGATACCGAGGTAGAACAAGAACTGGCAGCTGTTTTTGATGTGCGCAGCATCCCCACTTTTCTTTTCATTCCTATGGAGGGCAAACCCATACTTCAACCCGGAGCTTTTCCCAAAAATGTGTTCAAGAAAGTGATTGACGAACATTTGGTTATTGAAAAAACCGTTAGCCCGGTTACGGAATCTTAGTAGCCACCATTCGAACCACATGAGCAGGCCCCGAATGAAAGGGGCCTTCATTTAACTCAATTACTCGTTCTTCCAGTAATCCGACTTCAAGCGAAGCAAAATCCTGTTGGAGAATTTCAACCGATGACAACAATGCGTACTCTTTTGGCCCTCCGGAATTGTATTGAAGTTGATGCTTCGAAAAAACTTCCATAATCAAACTCCCTCCGGGTTTAAGACTTTGAATGCAAGCCGCATGCAGACGTTGGCGCACCGTTTCGGGCAGGTGAACGAAGATGATCCCCACGGCATCAAAGGTATTTTCCTTCAACTGAATCTGACTTAAATCCTCAACGTGATATTCGAGATTGAGCAAGTTTAATTCTAAGGCTCGTGTTAGCGTTTTGATGCGTGCTACCTCACTGAAGTCATACGCTGTTACCTGCCAGCCGTGTTGGGCCGCATACAAGGCATTGCGACCTTCTCCTTCTGCCGGTAACAACAAGTTGCCTGGTGGCAACCGGTCGAGTTGGCTCTTGAAAAACGCATTGGGCTCAAACCCATACGTTGTTTTATTGACATGATACCGTTCGTTCCAAAAGTTCTTATCCATCAGGTAAATTCGTAATCGTATCCTTCCAATTGCGATAACAGATTGTTCGGCACATCGGTGGCGGTTATTCTTCCCTCAACCACCGGGGCAACCGGGGAAAATTTCGATAAGTATTCGCGCATAATCTGGTGTAGTGTAGCATTCACATTATGAGCTCCTATTACGCCTTCAATACGACACAGCACTTCTTCCGGATCACCTTCGCGCTCACACGCGACTACGGTATACGATCTTTCGAGGTCAATTGGTTTACCCTTCACCTTCATCCAGTTTACGCGCTCGCCTATTTCCTTATGCACCGTAAACGATACCTCCATTCCTTTGAAGCGAATGACCCAACCTCCAAATCGCTTGGCCGGATCTTTTGCAAATACGTTATGCAACTCCTTCTCCATCCAATTCCAGAGTTGACGGCCGGTAACCGTTGCCTGGCGGGCATTGGAATCAACGGGCAACATGCTCCACAAGAAATCATTGGTGATCTCGGCATACCCTTTTACAGGATCAGGTACCAGGGGTGGGCAGAACCGAAATCCGTTGGACAATGCTATATCGGGCTTTAGCCTCCACATCAGGGCATCGGTTATCAGGTTGTCCATCGGGTTTTCAATCACATAATACCGGACCAACGTATTCTTCGTTCGGCCGATCACTTTATCAAGTTCAGCCCGGTATGGCTCACGAGCCTCTTTTACCAAGGCTTCCATTTCCGCATCGGGTTTATATCGGTCCGGGTCTACATCCAATAAAGCATACTGCTGATCCTTAATAGCCCCTTCTTCAACCACAAAATCCAATCGCGAGATAAATGAGCCAAACGCACCGGGCTCCGTTACTTTGGAATACTTCCCCATGATGGGTTTCCGCACGCGCTCGTGGGTATCAGCCCCTAAAATGTAATCAGCCCCTTCCACATAGGGCTTATTGGCCAGATCAACCTGCTGGGCCAGTCCCATATGTGTAACCAAAAACACCAAACTGCACTTTTCATAGTCGCGCAGCAAGCGAATGTACTTGGCAACATTCAATTCGGGTTTGGTAAAGGTTATTCCATAACTATAAGCGGGCGATTGCCGCTTAGGGGTAAGCGGATCGTTATACCCAATGAACCCAATTTTAATGCCGCCTATTACTTTTGTCCAATACGGTTGAAAGATCAACTCCCCTTTAAATTCATCGGTTGTATCGTGAAACATGTTCGCACAAATCTTGGTAGCCTGGTAGGCCCCCAAATCTTTCTGCATCATCTCTTTTCCATATACCACCTCCCAGTTGCCGGGAAGGATCAGATCGTACCCAATATTATTCATCAACGGCACAATGGCCTTTCCTTGCGACAAGGCGGCAACACCACCCCCCTGAAAACAATCTCCGGCATCAAGAATTAGGGTGTTCTCAGGATTTTCTGCCTTGAGTGTATGGAGCATGGTTTTGAGCACTGCCATACCACCGCGCTTCTTATACACCGGCTTCCCATTTTCGAGAAAAAACTCATCATGTGTTAAAATCTGGGCATGGATGTCGGCTGTATAAAGAATTGTAAATCGGGTGGCCTTTCCGGATCGAATGGCCTGACTCTTGTTCAGGGATTTAACATGGGATTCCGGTGTTGAAAGCGCACCGGCCACGGTAGTGCCCATAAGGGAAAGTCCACCAGTAAGCAATGCCGCTGATTTAATAAACTCCCTTCGTGAGCCAGACGTACCGCAATGGTCACAGCCACATTCTGCCTGATGAACTTTTTCCATGAGTATAATAAGTTGAAAAGATACCGGATCCAGAAATCGATTTCTGTGATCTATGTTACAGACTCAATTAGGTGGCAAATTTCGTAGCAAGAAATCACGAATATTGCCGCCCATGATAAGTTCAATCTCAGCCCGCTCAAAACCTTCATTCTTCAATGCAAAAGCCATCAAGGGTAATCCGGCTGCATCAACATGGGTACCAATTGCTCCATCAAAATCAGAGCCCAACGCTACCTTATCGACTCCTATCAAATCAGCTACATATCGGATACTTCGCGCAGTTGCAGCAACATCAGTTCCACAAACAGCTGTCTCCCATAAGCCAATTCCAATCAGCCCGTTTCGTTTACCGATTTCGAGCAGGTGTTTATCGGTTAAATTCCGTTGATTATTACACACCCCCTTTACTCCGGTATGGGAAACAATAACCGGGCTATCCGTTGCCGCCAATACGTCATCGATTGTTTGAATGGAAGCATGTGCCAGGTCGATCATTATATGCAGACTATCCATTTTCTTTACAAGCTTCCTTCCCAATGGCGTTAGCCCGGTTTTCTTTTCTCCATGAGCCGAACCTGCCCACTCATTATCAAAGAAGTGCGTCAATCCAATATAGCGCACGCCTGCATTAACAAATACCGTCAGGTCGTCAAGATCTCCTTCCAGGCAATGCGCTCCCTCCAGGCCGAGCATCCCTGCGGAAATGGTTGGATCTGACTTCCGGTCACGTATGAAGTCCCTAAGTTCAGTTTGTGAGGTAATGACACGAAACGACCCCTTCGACTTTTTGGCAAACGCATGAAGCTGACTGCATTGATGCAAGGCACGAGCCTGAACACTAAACCAGGTAGCAGGCGGACGTAATTGGGCAAAACTTAAAAGTCCGATTTGATCCGAGTTGCTACTATTCCGTTCAATGTTGATACCCGATGGTACCTTACTGACAATGGTAAATGCCTGAAAGGCCATGTTCCCCAGTTGCATCCGTGGCAAATCAACATGACCAAAATCGTGGTGCTTAAAAAAATCCCGATCCCACAGCAGCATATCACTGTGTAAGTCTGCAATAAAGGGTATAGAATCATACCAGGATAACTCACTGCCGGCTATTGCATGAGTCCCAATCCGGTTTTTAGATTCATCAAAATAGCGGGGAGCGTAGCTAAAAAAGATTATGGCGGCAACTATGAACAGGAGTAGTATCGAATACAAGATTTTCATGCCACCGAAAATACTGAAATCCGTGTCTAATTTCAGGATTGCCGTTCAAGTTTCTGATACCGCACAAAAAAATTGATGTAAATACTACGCGATAAACGCAAGGTAATGGGAAATAAGAGAAGTGCAGAACCGATAATTCCTATCATATACGCTTCCAGGGGTGGATCAGCCAATACTTTTAAAGCAACCGAAACAGTTGTAAACAGGGCAACTTGCAGGGCATAACTGACATACATGGCCCCTGAATAAAACTGGGGTTCAAGTTTGAATCGCTGCCCGCAATGGGGGCAGGCTTCTGGCATCTCCGTGAAATGTTTCAGGTTGTAAGCCGAAGTTGTAAATAAATTCCCCTCATGGCATCGTGGGCATTTATGCCATAGGATACTATAAAGACGATTCCCCTTTCTAATCATGATTGGCTCAAACCTTATCTGACGATTGGTTTTCCGGCCTGACTCCAGGCACGGATGCCTCCAGACAAATCATAGATTTGTTGAAATCCCAGATCTTTCAAAACTGCAGCTGCTTTATGCTCCTAACGCCTGCTGCACAATACACAAATACAGGCTTTGACTTATCCAGCTGGGAAGCTTTCGCGTTAAAATCACCAGCATTGATATCCATCAACACCGCCTGACTCAAGTGCCCGCTCTTATATTCATCCCATGTTCGTACATCGAGTAAAAGAGGTTTATTGGTTTCCTTCAACTTCTTGTCAAACTTCTCGGTATCCAGAAGAACCACTTGGCTAAAACCGGCCAAGCTGATTGATAGAAATGCGAAGAACAGAATTGGTCGTTGCATAATTTTAGCTTTTTACAAAGCTATCCAAGGTCTGGGTTTTCGTTTGTGATCAAAATCACGAAGCTTCAAAAATAATAGTCCACCACAACCGAAATATGGTGCATGTCAATTTTGTTGTGATAAAAAGCTGGCTGCGCTTCAAGTTCTGGCACCAGGCTTCCTTTATACACATACAACACTTCGAGGTTTAACCCAGTCAATAATCCCTGAAAGCGATACCGTGAGCGTGCATTCAGTTGATAGTAGGAAGGCATACTGTATTTATTTAATCGCGCGTCCTCAACTGACGGCATCCAATACATACCCCCCGCTGCTATTAATTCCCAGTGGCTATTTTTATCAAGGTACCGTTTATGTTGAACCATCGTTGCGTGCACATCGCCCGCACCTTCATTCCGCTCCCGTTGCATAAATGTATAAAATGGTTCGATGCCCCATTCGCGTGGAAATAAAAACCGGCCGTGCTGCGTAATTCGAGTATAATTAACCGACCATTCCTCGTGCCTGTTGGTGAGCACACTTACCCGGGCACTCAGGGTGTGCGAGGTCTCCTGCTTGTTGATGTATTGCTTTTCTATGTCGAGGGTGTCCTGAAATAGCGAGCGCTGCCAAAAATATTGAAGTCCCACCATCCAGGTTTTGGGTCCGGATTTTTTGCGGTATTCGATTTTATTCAACGACATGTTGAATAAATGATCCACATAATAATTCCAAAACTGATAATCCACTTGCTTGGTTGGCTTCCACCCCAGGTTTGCAATAGCAATGCCGTTGCTTTGTACCTGGCCTGTGTACGTAGCCTTATTTCCATTGGTGGCCCGGCCATTGGGGTATACCAATGATTCTCCTATGTTATACCAATGAATAGTAGAGCGTGGTGACGTGCGCCAGAGCCATCCGCCTTTAAGTGTAACACTATTCCACTCTTTCCATTCGCTCCAGATACCTTCCTGTAGGTTAGGACGCATCCGTCCATCCTGCAGATTGATCAAGGGCGTTTTCAAATGAAACTTACCCATCTGAATAAAGGATTCCTGGTTGGCCTTAAAATAATAACGCAAGTAGAGATCCTCTAAACGGTCAAGGTCTTCGTGATTATCCGGGTTGGTAATATCAAACAATCCCACCTCGTACCGATTGGAATAGGGTGGTGCCGGAGCTAATGAAGAGGAGGCCAGATTATAAATGATAAAACCTGACATCCCCAGTTGAAATCCTTTAACTACCGGTGAATAATATCCCAGTCCACCCCCTACGCCCAGAGCATAATAATCCGGAAAGTCACCGTGGTTGGTTGTGGTCATCAGGAAATTGCGGAGATGACCCTCAAACGTACCCATGTTGTGGAGTATGTTGATGAGACTGTCGTTCTCCAGGCATTGTTGATCAATTAGAATCCGCTTGGCCGACCAATTAGGATCATGATGTTGGGCTTGACCAACTTGCCCACTTACCGCCAACACACCCAATACAAACCCAAGTACTGATTTCATGACTCTATTTTGCCCCAGCCTTTCGCTTTGCTTGGATCGGTTTGAAAGGCCCCAATTTGTGCTGGCTTTCATCAAAGCCATCTGTATACGGACCAAACGGGTGATCAATCGGCTTCAAGGAAATGTCTGGCCAATCATGACTCAAATCTTTCTCAGGGCGGGGCAATGTATTTACATAGGCAGCTACATCCCAGGCTTCTTCATCCGATAGTATGGGATTCTCAAAAGTTGCTCCCAACGGCATATTGGCCTTTACGTAACCTGCAAAGCGGGAAAGGCGGTAAAGTCCGGCCCCCTGATTATAGCTGTTCTTGCCCCATAACGGAGGGTATTGCCAACCGGTGCCATCGGTCAATGCGATTCCAGTTCCCTCCTGACCATGGCACACCGCACATTGCTTTTCATAGATCAGCATTCCACTCTCCACATTAGCGGGTCGGTCGAGAAAAGGCAGTTCAACCAAGCCGGCCCCAACCGGTACGGTTCCTTTCGGAACATCTTTTCCAACCCACTTAATATAGGCGACCATGGCCTTCATCTCTTCACTATCATCAGCCAGTGCCTGGCCATTCAAACTGCGTTCAAAACAATCGTTCACACGCTTTT